>Ga0209092_10002620_pt1 | contig 16408 bp, 10 predicted proteins | sample FraStrMetagenome_FD_187446 | JGI IMG/M metagenome (GOLD analysis project Ga0209092, IMG submission 187446) | Marine eukaryotic phytoplankton communities from Arctic Ocean - Fram Strait ARC3M Metagenome (SPAdes) (version 2) | ecosystem: Environmental > Aquatic > Marine > Oceanic | place: Fram...
AAAACCGTCCTGAATAAGGCCAGCAGATCCATGGGTGACACTAGTTCGCACAGCCGATGCCGGCAGAGGTTCTCGCCCATGCATAACTAGCTGAATGTTAAGTGCGCTTATGAAGTCTGGCGCGGTGTCCAAAAGAGTGCCGTCTAGGTCAAACAATAGTGCTTTAAACGCGAGCATTTAAAAGTCCTGGGTTAATGATTCAGGCGGGTTTTCGCGCGCAGATCATATAGTTTACATCAACATCAGTTTGGCTGAGTTTGTAGGTTTTGGTTAGTGGGTTATAGAGCAAACCGGTCATTTCGGTAACCTCTAACCCAGCTTCGCGTGCCCATTGGCTGAGTTCAGAGGGTCGAATGAATTTAGAAAATTCGTGGGTGCCTTTTGGCAACATACGTAATACGTACTCTACGCCAATAATCGCGAGCAAGTAGGATTTTGGATTTCGATTAATTGTTGAAAAGAATATCATGCCCCCAGGCTTAGTCATCGCAGCACATGCCTTTACCACAGAGCTAGGGTCGGGTACGTGCTCAAGCATTTCTAGACAAGTCACAGTGTCGAATACTGCCGGGTGGCTTTCGGCGAAGTCCTCCGCCGTCGATTTTATATAGTCAACCTCGACGCCAGATTCAAGTTTGTGTAGATTGCCAACTGCAAGGGGTGCTTCACCCATATCAATGCCCGTTACTCGAGCGCCGCGTTGCGCCATCGCTTCACACAGAATGCCGCCGCCACAACCAACATCCAGAAGATCCTTTTCAGCAACTTCTGCGCGCTGATCTATCCAGTTAGCACGTAGTGGATTAATGTCATGAAGTGGTTTGAATTCACTGTTTCGATCCCACCAACGGCTGGCAAGTTCTTCGAATTTATGAATTTCTTTGGGGTCAACATTAATGCTCATAGTCTACCTTGGATAGATTAGTTATTGGCTGGCTGTGTTACTGCCTTGAATCCTGTTACGCCACTGCTCGGTCTTCTGGATCAGGCTGTACTCATCAATAGTTTGCAGTTGACCATCATCTAAAAGTTTCCTTCCTGCAACCCAGCTATGGGTTACGTGACTTCCTGCGTTGGTATAAACCAACTGCGAGGCCGGATTATACAATGGTTGCTGGCTAATAGAATTAATTTTAACGGCGATCAAATCTGCGTACTTACCGGGCTCTAAGCTGCCGATTTCATTCTCCCAGCCAAGCGCTAAGGCCCCACTGATGGTAGCCATTCTCAGGGTGTCGTGTGCACCTAGGCTGGTCGCGTCGCCAGATACTGCTTTTGCTAGAAGCGAAGCGGTTTGCATTTCAGAAAATAAATCCAGCCCGTTGTTGCTAGCGGCACTATCAGTCCCCAATGATACGTTTACCCCGTTGGCTACGAACTTTGTTATGGGGCAGAAACCACTGGCTAATTTTAGATTGGACTTTGGGCAATGCATGATGTGACAGCCATGATCACGAACCAGCGCGATATCCTCCGCGACAACTTGGGTCATGTGCACAAGTTGGGTTTGTGGTAGTAAGACCCCAAGATTATTTAATCGCTCAAGTGGTCTACAGCCATGAGTTTCAAGTGATTCGGCGACTTCATCGGCAGTTTCATGGCAATGAATGTGAATTGGCATATCCAGTTCATTTGCGTAGGTGGCCAATATCCCCAAGGTCCGGTCACCCACTGTGTATGGTGCATGAGGGGCGCAGGCAATCTTGATCAGCGGTTGGTCTTTAAACGTATCCCTGAGCGCTAAACCCTTATGAATATAGTCCTCTGCATCCTTGCCGTAGGGCGTAGCAAAGTCGAGCACAGTAAAGCCAATCTGGCTGCGTATTCCTGCGTTGCGAACTTGGCCTGCAATAGCCTCATGGAAAAAGTACATGTCGGCAAAGCATGTTGTACCGCTTTTAATCATTTCAGCAATCGCAAGTTGTGTGCCATCAGCAACGAATTCTTCGCTTAGAAATTTTGCCTCAGCAGGCCATATGTGATTCTCGAGCCAAGGTTTAAGTGCAAGGTCATCAGCATACCCTCTAAGTAGGGCCATTGCGGCATGACCATGACTATTTACAAGTCCGGGCATAACGATATGGTTGTCAAGTTGCTCCACTTTGCCAGCAATAAACTTTTTCTCTGCCTCGGGCTGAGGGAATATACCGATAATCCTACCCGCATCTATGGCAATAGCGCAGTCTTTAAGGTTGCTGTCCTTGGGAATGATTGGAATAATCCATTGGCAATTAATCAGCAGGTCTATTTTTTTTGGACTCATAAGGACTCCTTTAGAGTGCAGTTAAGTATACCTATTTTTCTGTCTCTGTTATGCAGTACAGGGTGAATAAAAGCCACATTTTGATGCCTGACTATGTTAAAATTTACTGGTTTTAAGGGGGTGTTTAGTAAGAAGGCACCTGAGCTTTTTGTGGAGTAGAGCCGCGCACATTTGTGGCCATCCAATGGATTCTAATAATTCAGGAAATAACAATAAATTATGGTCGATTTAGCCAAAGAAATTGTTCCAGTAAACATTGAAGATGAGCTCAAGCAATCCTATTTAGATTATGCGATGAGTGTCATCGTTGGTAGGGCCTTGCCGGATGTGCGTGATGGCTTAAAGCCGGTGCATAGGCGGGTTTTGTTCGCCATGAGCGAGCTAAATAATGATTGGAATAAGGCCTACAAAAAGTCTGCCAGAGTGGTAGGTGATGTGATTGGTAAATATCATCCGCATGGTGATTCAGCAGTCTATGAAACGATCGTTAGGATGGCGCAGCCGTTTTCATTGAGATACATGCTGGTTGATGGCCAAGGAAACTTCGGTTCTGTAGACGGTGACCGTGCAGCGGCAATGCGTTACACCGAAATCCGCATGACTAAAATTGCTCATGCGTTGCTTGAGGATCTGGAAAAAGATACTGTCGATTTTGCACCTAACTATGATGAAACTGAGCAAATTCCTGTGGTTATGCCGACGCGCGTGCCCAACTTGCTAGTTAATGGTTCTTCGGGTATCGCAGTCGGAATGGCGACAAATATTCCGCCCCATAATCTTGCTGAGGTTGTCAAAGGCTGTCTGGCCTTGATTGATAACAGTGAAATCACCGTCGATGAATTAATGGAATATATCCCCGGTCCAGACTTTCCTACCGGCGCTATTATCAACGGCAAGGCCGGAATTGTTCAAGCGTACCGTACTGGTCGAGGTCGTATTTACATGCGTTCGCGTGCCGAGATCGAGGTCGATGAAAAAACCCGTCGTGAAACAATTATTGTTTCTGAGATTCCTTACCAGTTAAATAAAGCGCGCCTGATCGAGCGGATTGCTGAATTAGTTAAGGAAAAGAAGTTAGAAGGCATTTCTGAGTTGCGCGATGAGTCAGATAAGGATGGCCTACGGATAGTTATAGAGATCAAGCGTGGAGAAATCGGCGAGGTTGTGTTGAACAATCTCTATGCGCAGACTCAAATGCAAAGCGTATTTGGTATTAACGTAGTCGCGTTGGTTGATGGCCAGCCAAAAATTCTTAACCTTAAGCAAATGCTTGAAGCGTTTGTTCGTCATCGTCGTGAGGTTGTGACGCGCAGGACGATCTTTTTGTTGCGTAAAGCGCGCGAGCGTGCGCATACCTTAGAAGGTTTCTCTATTGCGCTGGCAAATATTGATGAAATTATTGCTTTAATTAAGGTGTCTTCAACACCTGCAGATGCCCGAGAAGGTTTGATCGCACGTGGTTGGAATCCCGGGTCAGTGTTGGAGATGTTGGATCGCGCAGGGCCGCATGCGGCGCGACCTGAATGGTTAGAGGATCAATATGGACTGCGTGACGGCCAGTATTACCTGTCCCCTGAGCAGGCCAAAGATATCCTTGAACTGCGGTTGCATCGATTGACGGGAATGGAAACCGATAAAATAATTGAGGAATTTGCAGTCAAGCTCGAAGAGATCGCCAATTACCAAGATATTTTGGGTGATTTAAACCGGCTAATGACGGTTATTCGTGAAGAGCTTGAAGCGGTTGTCACTGAATTCGGCGATCCGAGGCGTACTGAAATCATTGAGTCGATGCACGATCTGACCGTTGAGGATTTAATTACCGAGGAAGATCGTGTGGTTACCATTTCTCATGGTGGTTATGCGAAAACTCAACCTTTGAGCGATTATCAGGCCCAGCGCCGTGGGGGTATGGGTAAGTCCGCAACCGCGGTTAAAGATGAAGATTTTGTAGAGCATCTGTTGGTTGCCAGCACTCATACAACGATTCTTTGTTTTACTAACCTAGGGAAAGTGTATTGGCTCAAGGTATATCAAATCCCAATTGCAGGGCGCAACTCGCGCGGCAGGCCTGTGGTGAACTTGTTACCCCTCAGCGAGGGCGAGCGGATTAGTTCAATATTGCCGGTGGATGAGTATAGTGAAGACAAATTTGTACTCATGGCGACTGCTAACGGTACGGTTAAAAAGACCGCATTAACACAGTATTCTAGGCCGCGAAGTGTAGGTCTGAGAGCGGTGGACTTAGTGGAGGGAGATTATCTGGTTGGAACCGCTATTATTGATGATTCCAGTGATGTTATGTTGTTTAGTTCCGAAGGTAAGGCGGTGCGTTTTGCAAGCACTGATGCTCGATCGATGGGCAGAGTCTCTAAAGGCGTTCGTGGTATGCGTCTTCCTGAGGGAAGTTCGGTGATATCAATGGTCATACCGGAGCAGGATGGCTTTTTGCTGACTGTTTGTGAAAATGGCTACGGTAAGCGTACCAAGGTTGAAGAGTTTCCAACCAAAGGACGGGGCGGTAAAGGTATGATTGCTATTCAGGCCAGTGAGCGAAATGGACCCTTAGTGGGCGCTACACAGTTATTCTCGGGCGATGAAATTATGTTGATCTCGGATCAAGGCACTATGGTGCGTACCAGAGGTGATGAGGTCTCGGTTGTTGGTCGAAATACTCAGGGTGTGCGCATTATTAGGCTCAAAGATAACGAAAACTTGGTGAGTTTGGCAAGAATTGCTGAACCTGAAGAAGATGAGTTTGTTGTTTCTGAGAGTGGCGATGATGTTGTTGCTGAAGCAACAGACACAGCTGAGTAAAATGATTTCAGGCGTTAGATAAACGCTATTTGGAGAGAATGCGATGTCTAAAAAAGATGCATTATTGGCATTAAGGGACAAAATTGACGCTTTAGACGTTCAAATCATGGAGAATATTAGCCAGCGTGCTAACTTTGCTCAGCAAGTTGCCCATGTCAAAAAAAGTTTGGGAGGAGATACCGCTTATTATCGTCCTGAGCGTGAAGCTCAGGTGTTGCGGCGTGTTATGGAGTCTAACTCAGGACCTCTTGATAATGAGGATATGGCCCGACTTTTTCGGCAAATAATGTCCGCGTGTTTGGCTCTTGAACAACCCATTAAAGTGGCCTTTTTAGGTCCCGAAGGCACATTTACGCAAGAGGCGGCACTGAAGCATTTTGGTGATGGTGCAGTTGCGGTTCCTATGTCGGCTATTGATGAAGTGTTCCGTGAAGTGTTAGCTGGGGCGTGTGATTATGGTGTCGTTCCCGTGGAAAATTCTACCGAAGGAGTAATCAGTCATACCTTAGATAGCTTTATGGATTCTTCGATTAAGATTTGTGGTGAGGTAGAGTTGCGTATTCATCACCACTTTATGATGGGTGAGAATACCAAAAAAGAAAATATTACCCGCGTATATTCCCATGCGCAGTCTCTTGCACAATGCAGGCAGTGGTTGAATTCAAATTATCCTAATATTGAACGTATCGCTGTCAGCAGCAATGCTGATGCCGCTAAGAGAGTTCAGGGAGAGTGGAACTCTGCAGCAATCGCTGGGGATATGTCTTGTGAGTTGTATAATTTGGAAAAGTTGTGGGAGAAGATAGAGGATCGACCCGATAACTCTACTCGTTTTTTAATCATAGGGCGTGAAGATATTCCGCCTAGTGGGGATGATCGAACCTCTCTTGTGGTCTCTGTGCGCAATAAGCCCGGTGCCTTGCATGATCTTCTGGAGCCTTTCAGGCGTTACAACGTTGATATGACACGTCTTGAGTCACGTCCATCCCGCAGCAGTAAATGGTCCTATGTGTTCTTTATTGACTTTGTAGGACACATTGAAGACGAAGCAGTTAAAAGTGTACTTGCAGAGTTAGCGTCTGATGTCGCTGATCTTAAGATCTTAGGCTCTTATCCACGTGCGGTTTTATAGCTGGCACTTTTAGCCGCCTCAATGAATAATAGCAGAGTATCCTGATGTCGAGTAAAGCTCAAAATTCTGTGCCTGAAATTAATCGCCTAGTCATTGTAGGCCTCGGTTTGATCGGATCGAGTCTTGCTATTGCCGCTCGAGAGCAGGGTTTAGCTAAGACTGTGATAGGGATTTCTCGGCGTACGTCCACACTTGAATTGGCGCTGGAATTAGGCGTTATTGATCGAGCTTGTGAGAGTCTTGAGTTTCTGGCTTCAGAGCTTGATTTTGGTGATTTGGTCGTTATTGGTGTGCCTACCTTAAGCGTCCCTTCAGTGATTGCAGTCTGTCATGATTTTTTAAGCGATAGAGTGACCATCACGGATGTGGCGAGTGTCAAAGGTAGTGTTGTCAAAGCGGTATTAGATATTTATGGCAACCTGCCTGTTCAATTTGTGCCTGGCCACCCGATTGCCGGTTCTGAAAAAAGTGGCGTTGAAGCAGCTAATAGCCAACTGTTTAAGGACCATAGAGTTATTTTGACACCTCATAACACAGCGGATTGTGAACATTTGAAATTAGTTTCCGCGCTCTGGTCTAGTGTAGGGGCTGTTGTGTCGACCATGAGCGTTGATGAACATGATTCTATTTTGGCCGCGACTAGTCATTTGCCGCATTTTTTGGCTTATTCTTTGGTCGATACGCTCGCTTCGGTGGGTGATAATCGGGAAATCTTTCGTTATGCCGCCGGGGGTTTCCGCGATTTCACTAGAATAGCCGCCAGTGATCCAGTTATGTGGCGCGATATTGCACTAGCCAATCGGGAACCTATACTCAGCATTCTTGATCAGGTGATGAATAACTTTCAAATGTTGCGCGGAGCAATTAATAAGGGTGATCAAGATTACTTGATGGATGTTTTTACTCGGGCTCGTGACGCTCGAAATCATTTTGGAAAACTACTTGAAAATAAGACATTGCAGGGTCCAATGACTGAAAAAACTATTAATTATAGAATCGTACCTGGGGGTGATGCCCGCGGTAGTGTGCGGGTTCCAGGTGATAAATCGATGTCTCATCGATCCATTATGCTCGGTTCTCTTGCCAATGGTATGACCGAGGTCACTGGTTTTCTTGAGGGTGAGGATAGTCTGGCTACACTCCAAGCCTTTCGTGATATGGGCGTTCTTATCGAGGGTCCCGATCACGGTCGAGTCGTGATCCATGGGGTAGGTTTACATGGCCTCAAAGCGCCAGTCAAACCCCTTTATATGGGAAATTCGGGAACGTCCATACGGCTTTTAAGTGGCCTTCTCGCTGGGCAGACCTTTGATACGGAGTTAACTGGCGATATTTCTCTTTCGGGTCGACCTATGGGCCGCGTGGCTGATCCGTTGCGCTCTATGGGCGCGATTATTGACACTTCTGCAACGGGAACACCGCCGCTAAAAATTACAGGAGGTCAAAGCCTAAATCCAATTGACTATCTAATGCCCATGGCCAGTGCACAGGTTAAGTCTTGTATTTTATTTGCTGGACTCTACGCTAAAGGTGATACCTCAGTAACGGAACCTGCGCCGACTCGTGATCATACTGAGCGGATGTTGCGCGGCTTTGGTTACACCGTAGATGTTAGCGAAAGTACTGCTAAATTGACGGGAGGAGGTGATTTATCGGCGACTAGAATTGACGTGCCAGCAGACATTTCCTCCGCCGCATTCTTTATGGTTGCGGCAGCGATTACCCCGGGTTCAGAGATTAATTTACAGCATGTTGGAATTAATCCAACACGGGTGGGTGTTATCAATATTTTACGCCAAATGGGAACGCACATTAGTTTGTCTAACCAGCGTGAAGTGGGCGGTGAACCGGTGGCGGATATAAAAGTTGAGTACGGCAGGCTCAAGGGAATAGATATACCTACAGATCAAGTCCCACTGGCTATTGATGAGTTCCCGGTATTATTTATCGCAGCTGCCTGCGCAGAGGGAATCACAACGCTGACTGGTGCCGAGGAGCTGCGGGTCAAAGAAAGTGATCGTATCCAAAGTATGGCAGATGGCCTTGTGACCTTGGGCGTAGATGCTCGTTCGACCGCCGATGGCATCGTGATAGTGGGCGGTCAACTGGGAGGAGGTTATGTGCGTAGTCATCATGACCACCGTATAGCGATGGCCTTTGCGATCGCCGGACTTCGAGCAACCGATGAAATTGTTGTGGAAGGCTGCAACAACGTGGCAACGTCTTTTCCTAACTTTATTGATGCTGCATCAGCCATTGGCTTAGATATAAGCGTTGAGACGGGCCATGACTAAAATTATTACTATTGATGGGCCTAGTGGGTCCGGAAAAGGCACCATAAGTAGACTGTTGGCGGATAGGTTAGGGTTTCACTACTTAGACAGCGGCGCCTTATATCGAGTTTTAAGTATTGCAGCGACCCGGCGTAAGGTAGATACGGAAAATCGCGCAGAGCTATCATTAATTGCTCAACACATGGACGTTATGTTCAAAACATCGGCCCAAGGAAACTTTGAGGTTTTGCTTGAAGGTGAGAATGTCACCAGTGATTTGCGAATGGAGACTACCGGCGCTCGAGCTTCAAAACTTGCTGCTTATCCTGAGGTGCGTGATGCGTTAATGAAACGACAAAGGCTGTTTGCCCGGGGCGACGGTTTGGTGGCGGATGGTCGGGATATGGGCACAGTTGTGTTTCCTGCAGCAGATCTGAAAATTTATCTCACCGCGAGTATTGACGAGCGAGCAAAGCGACGCTACAAAGAGTTGATTGAAAAGGGCGAAGATGTTAGTCTGCGCGCCGTTGAGGAGCAGGTTAGAGCAAGGGATGAGAAAGATACCAACAGAGAAGTATCGCCCTTGGTTGCTGCTGAGGACGCTGTAGAGTTAGATACTTCCAATATGAGTGCTCTCGAGGTGCTCGACACAGTGCTCCATATAATTGATTTTAAGCGTTTATTATAACTATGTAATTTATCGGGCAGCCCAGCAGTCGCCAGCTTTACTCTGCTGTAAGCCTTAATTGTAACTGACCCGCAGAAACTGGCATTGCGGAAAAAAGAGGCGACTGCTATCTGATGCGGTTTATTCTCTGTCATACCCAAGGTACTCCCCATGATCGAAAATTTCCAAGAACTATTTGAAGAGAGTCTCAAAACTGTTGAGATGAATCCTGGCGCCATTATTACTGGCGTAGTTATCGACATCGATAAAGACTGGGTAACAGTCCACGCTGGACTGAAGTCTGAAGGCGTCATATCGTTAGATCAATTTTACAATGACAAAGGCGAACTAGAAGTCGCCATTGGTGACGAGGTACAGGTCGCTCTTGAAGCTGTTGAAGATGGCTTTGGTGCTACTAAACTATCTCGTGAAAAAGCCCGTCGTGCTGAGTCTTGGATTGAACTTGAAGCAGCTCACAAAGCGGATGAAGTTGTTATTGGTGTTATCAGTGGAAAAGTCAAAGGTGGCTTCACTGTTGATGTTCGTGGTCTTCGCGCATTCCTACCGGGTTCATTAGTAGATGTTCGTCCATTGCGTGAAATCACACACCTAGAGAATATCGACTTAGAATTTAAAGTTATTAAACTTGATGCAAAGCGAAACAATGTCGTAGTAAGTCGTCGTGCTGTAATGGAGAGTGCGAACTCTGCCGAGCGTGATGAGTTACTTGCTAACCTTGAAGAAGGCGCGTCATTGAAGGGCGTCATTAAGAATCTTACTGATTACGGCGCGTTCGTTGATCTGGGTGGTATTGATGGTCTTCTGCATATCACTGATATGTCTTGGAAGCGAATCAAGCATCCTTCAGAGATGATCAATGTTGGTGATGAAATCGACGTTAAGGTTCTTAAGTTTGACCGCGAACGTAATCGAGTTTCACTGGGCATGAAGCAAATGGGCGAAGATCCTTGGGGTGATATCAAAGGACGTTACCCAGAAGGTGCTCGCGTTAAAGCAACAATTACTAACCTTACTGACTACGGCTGTTTTGCTGAGCTTGAAGATGGTGTTGAAGGTTTGGTTCACGTCTCAGAAATGGACTGGACTAATAAGAATGTTCATCCTTCAAAGATTGTTGATCTTGGTCAAGAAGTTGAAGTTATGGTCCTTGATATCGATGAAGAACGTCGTCGTATCTCGCTGGGTATTAAGCAATGTTTCACCAATCCTTGGGATGACTTTGCTGGCACCAAAACTAAGGGCGACAAGGTCTCTGGTAACATCAAATCGATTACTGATTTCGGTATTTTCATTGGTCTTGATGGTGGTATTGATGGTCTGGTTCATCTGTCTGATATCTCTTGGGACGAAACTGGCGAAGAAGCCGTTCGTAACTTTAAGAAAGGTGACGAAGTTGAGACAGTTGTTCTAAGTATTGATGCAGAGAGAGAGCGTATATCTCTTGGAATTAAGCAACTTTCTGATGATCCGTTCAGCAACTATGTGGATCAAAATGATAAGGGAACTATTGTCACTGGCATCGTTAAAGAAGTTGATGCTAAGGGCGCTGTTATTACGCTAGCCGAAGGCATAGAAGCTATCTTGAAGGGTTCTGAACTCTCACGTGAGAAAGTTGAAGATGCGCGTCAAGAACTGACGGTAGGTGCTGAAGTCGAAGCTAAAGTCATTAATGTTGATCGTAAGAATCGCGTTATTAACTTATCGATTAAAGCGAAGGATGTTTCTGAAGAGAAGGCTGCGGTTAAAGCACATCGTAGTACTGAAGAAGAGACTACTGCAGCAGCTCCGACCACCATTGGCGATCTGATCAAGGCGCAGATGGACAAGTAATTTGTTAAAGAAGATAAAAAAGGGGTGGCTTTGCCACCCTTTTTTTTTAAAACTCTAAATTCGTTAAGTTTTTACTTGAATTTTTTCAAAACTTCAATAAAATCAAACACTAATAAAATTATTTCTTTTAAATAAAGAGTCCGTATGACTAAGTCTGAACTCATTGAAAAAATTGCGTCTAATCAAGATCAGCTTCCTCCACGAGATGTGGAATTGGCCGTAAGAATGATCCTTGAACGCATGGCGTTAACATTGGCGGATAATCAGCGGGTTGAGATTCGGGGATTTGGAAGCTTTTCACTACATTACCGTGCGGCCAGAGTAGGCCGTAATCCTAAGACGGGTGATGCTGTAGACTTGCGGGGAAAGTATGTGCCTTATTTTAAGCCAGGCAAAGAGTTGCGAACGCGCGTCAATAACGGCATCTAATTCTATTAACTAAATAATGATTTAAGTGCAGCCAAAGATTCCTCCCCTTTAGCTTGGTTTTGTTCTACGTTAACCTCCACGTTCCCTCCAATTCTTATCAAGTCGTCTTCAGGCAATTCATCGACAAAGCGGCTAGGCGTGGTGGCTGACTTCTCACCAAACTGGGTACGCTGTCGTGCGCATGTCATTGTTAATGTGCGTTGCGCACGTGTTATGCCCACATAGGCGAGGCGGCGCTCTTCTTCAATTTGGCCACCTTCGACGCTGTTTCTATGGGGCAATATGTCCTCTTCCATGCCAATCATAAAGACATGAGGAAACTCAAGTCCTTTGGCCGCATGGAGAGTCAATAGTTGTACCTTGTCATCAGCTGACTCTTCCTCTTCTCGATCCAAAATATCACGCAGTATTAGCTTGGCAATGGCATTTTCGATAGCGCTGTCGCCCTTATCGTTTTCACTATCAGAGGAGTCGTTCTTTAATACTTGGGTAAGTTGAGCGATTAAGAAATTAACATTTTCCCAGCGCTTTTGCGCAACATGGTCACTGCTGGCATTTTGGTGTAGCCAGCCAAGATAGTCGGCATCACTTAGCATTTCATTAATTGCAGAGATGGGATCACCAGAATAAACATTTCTATTCACTTGCTCGATCCAATGCTTAAATCGGCGAAGTCGCTGTAAATTATTTTCTGGCATGCTTGCACTGAGACCCACTTCTTCAATGGCACTAAATAGCGAGAGCCCTCGTTGGTTCGCATAATTGCCGAGTTTCTCTAAAGTTGTTGGCCCAACCTGACGTCTAGGTGTGTTAATAATACGCAGTAGGGCATTGTCATCATCCTGATTGATGATCAGCCGAAGATAGGCCATGACATCTTTAATTTCGGTTTTCGCATAGAACGATTGCCCTCCGGTAATATTGTAGGGAATATTCTGTGACTGGAGTTTAATCTCGACCAATTTCGCCTGATAATTACCACGGTATAGGATGGCAAAGTCACTGTATTTACAACGTCGCTTAAGGCGCATATCGATGATTTCGCTAACTACTCGCTCACATTCATCTTCTTCATTCTCTGCGCTGATTAAACGCAGCGGATCCCCTGGCCCTAATTCACTCCAAAGCTGCTTACTAATTAAATGAGGATTATTGTCAATCAAGGTATTTGCAGCATGCAGAATACGGCCAGTGGATCGATAGTTTTGCTCCAGTTTTATAATCTCTAAACCGGGAAAGTCAGTTTGTAGCTGCATTAAATTTTCCGGTCGAGCACCACGCCATGCATAAATTGACTGATCATCATCACCGACTACGGTGAGTGCTTGTTTCTCATTGACGAGACTGCGGACTAGTTCATATTGAGCAAGGTTTGTGTCTTGATATTCATCGACTAACAGATAGCGGATCCTTCGTTGCCACTTATTTAGGATGTCTGGGTGCTGTTTAAAGAGCATAACTGGCGTCATTATAAGATCATCAAAGTCGACGGCATTGTAGGCTTTGAGCGCTCTCTGGTATCGTTCGTAAAGCATAGCAATTCCCTGCTCTCCGGTACTATCTGCCGCGCCTGTAGCTTGACCAGGTTCAAGTAACGAGTTCTTCCAGTTAGAAATAGTGCTTTGTACCTGATCAAGGAGTTTGTCGTCTAATTCACTGTGCCGAACCATGAGTTCTTTAAGCAGCTTTCGGCAGTCTTCTTGATCGAGAATAGAGAAACCTGGCTTAAAGCCCAGTGTTTTTATCTCTGTGCGAATAATATTTAGCCCGAGATTATGAAAGGTAGATACTGTTAGCCCGCGTGACTTGTCTTTGGACATCAACTTAGAAACGCGCGCTTTCATCTCCCGTGCAGCTTTGTTGGTGAAGGTTACTGCGGCAATGTTTCTAGCAGGGATATCACATTGCTCTACTAAGTAGGCGATCTTCTGAGTAATGACGCTCGTTTTACCGCTACCCGCACCGGCGAGTACTAGCAAAGGCCCATCTATATATTTAAGGGCAGCTTTTTGCTGCGAGTTTAGATTATTCGACACTAAACCTTACGCCATTTCTGCGATGGAGCTACGTTTTTGGTTGAGCTGACTTAGAGAGCTTTCAAAATCAGAGAGTTTTTGGCGTTCTTTTGCTACGACCTCCACTGGGGCATTACCGATAAATTTCTCGTTACTCAATTTCCCGGATAGTTTTTTTGCTTCCAACGCTATTTTATCAATTTCTCGATCGAGACGTGCGAGCTCCGCACTTATATCGATCAAGCCTGCCATAGGAACCAGTATTTCAAGTTCTCCCGCCAGTGCGGTGGCACTCAATGGTGCTTCATTCGCGTCATCTAGCCAAGTAATGGACTCTAAATTAGCTAGCTTACTGAGGAATTGCCGGTTCTCCTCCATTCGACGTTGGTCATTATTATCACCGCGAGCGAAAAAAACATTTAATGCAGTAGCGGGTGATATGTTCATTTCTCCACGGATATTTCGGACACCAACAATCACCTTTTTAAGCCATTCGATATCGACTAACGCGTCCTCATCTATTTGCTGGCTATCGGCCTTAGGGTAGGGTTGTAACATAATTGTACTTTTTGAATCTACAGAGATCCCTGCATGCGGGGCTACGTTCTGCCATATTTCTTCCGTGATAAAGGGTAGCAATGGGTGCGCAAGCCGCAGTGTCGCCTCCAGCACTCTAACTAGCGTTCGACGAGTACCCGTTTTGAGTAATTCGTCGCCTTTTTCGTCCCATAATACTGGTTTAGATAACTCTAAGTACCAATCACAGTATTCGTTCCATATGAAATCATATAAGGCTTGCGTGGCCAGATCGAAGCGATAGCTTTCAATCGCCGAGCTAACATCAGACTGAGCCTGCTGAAGCCTAGATACGATCCAACGATCGGCCAAACTTAGCGTGTAATCGCTGCCATCTTGCGCGCAGTTTTGTCCTTCGGCATTCATCAGAACATACCGCGATGCATTCCATATTTTATTGCAAAAGTTTCGGTAGCCTTCGAGCCGTTTCATATCCCAGTTGATGTCACGACCGGTGGAAGTTAGCGCACAAAGCGTAAAGCGCAGAGCGTCGGAGCCGTGAGCTTCAATGCCTTGTGGGAATTGCTTACGCGTGCGGCTAGCAATTTTTTCGGCCTGTTTTGGCTGCATCATATTGCCAGTACGTTTGGCTACTAAACTATCAATATCAATGCCATCGATCATGTCGAGAGGGTCTAAAACGTTACCCTTGGATTTTGACATTTTCTGGCCTTGTTCATCACGAATGAGTCCGGTGACGTAGACAGTTTTAAAGGGTATCTGAGGGCTGCCATCTTCATTTTTTACCAGTTCCATGGTCATCATGACCATTCGAGCAACCCAGAAGAAAATAATATCGAATCCGGTCACCAACACATCAGTAGGATGGAATGTTTTCAATCTGTCGGTATTTTCAGGCCAACCCTGAGTAGCAAAAGTCCATAATGCTGAGGAAAACCATGTGTCTAGAACATCCTCATCTTGGCTGAGTTCTATGTCACCCAAATTATATTTTTCACGGACTGCCTCTTCACTACTACCCACATAGGCTTTGCCAGCCTGGTCATACCATGCTGGGATACGATGTCCCCACCAGAGTTGTCGAGAGATGCACCAGTCTTGTATATTCCGCATCCACGAAAAATACATATTCTCATATTGCTTGGGTACAAAGTTTATGCGCCCGTCTTCTACGGCTTCAATCGCTGGACCAGCTAACTTTTTTGCGTCCACATACCATTGGTTAGTGAGCATAGGTTCTATTACAACACCACCGCGATCACCATAGGGGACTGTCATCTCGTTTTCTTCGATAGATTCGAGCAATCCTAGGGCCTCAAAGTCTGCAACGATCTCTCTTCGTGCAGCAAATCTCTCCATACCCTGATATTTTTCTGGAATTATTGCTCCAAGAGCATGATTGTCAGTGCCGTCGCTATTAATACACTCTGGAGACTGCCGAACATCACCATGGGTGGTTAACATATTTATCATCGGTAACGAGTGTCGCTGACCAACATCGTAATCATTGAAGTCGTGTGCAGGTGTGATTTTCACACAACCACTACCTTTTTCCATACTGGCGTACTCATCGGCAAATATGGGTACTGATCTAGCCACTAAAGGCAGGTTAACGGAGCTACCGATTAAGCTTTTATAACGAGGATCGTTTGGATTTACGGCAATTCCAGTGTCGCCAAGCATTGTTTCTGGTCGAGTGGTAGCGACAACAATGTAATCTTTTCCATCGGCGGTTTTTTTCCCGGCGGCCAGAGGATAACGGAGATGCCACATCTTGCCTCTGACTTCTCGATTTTCAACCTCTAGATCAGAGATCGCCGTATGCAGTTTTGGATCCCAATTAACTAATCGTTTACCTCGGTAAATTAGCTCTGAATCATAGAGGCGGATAAAAACCTCTTGCACTGCTCCATAAAAACCATCGTCCATAGTGAATCGCTCGGTATCCCAGTCAACTGAATTACCCAGACGTCGCATTTGTTCGGTAATAGTCCCTCCGGACTGTTCCTTCCACTTCCATATTTCTTTAACAAAAGACTCGCGACCCAGTGCTTCTCTATCCGGTAGATTTTCGGCGGCCAACTTTCTCTCTACCACCATCTGCGTTGCAATTCCTGCATGGTCGGTACCGACCTGCCAGAGAGTGTTTTTACCCTGCATTCGAGCATAGCGTGAAAGGGCATCCATAATTCCATGCTGAAGAGCGTGGCCTATATGCAAGCTTCCCGTTACGTTGGGTGGAGGAATGACAATACTATAGGGGTCACCATTGCCTGAGGGTGCAAAGTAGCCATTGCGCTCCCATGACTTATACCATTTGGTTTCTATGTCATTTGGTTGGAATGTCTTGTCCATTATTGAAATTTATATCCCAAAGGTATGTGCGAAGTGAGTTGATTTGCAAGATGCTTGATTATAGAGCTT
>Ga0209092_10002624_pt1 | contig 16403 bp, 19 predicted proteins | sample FraStrMetagenome_FD_187446 | JGI IMG/M metagenome (GOLD analysis project Ga0209092, IMG submission 187446) | Marine eukaryotic phytoplankton communities from Arctic Ocean - Fram Strait ARC3M Metagenome (SPAdes) (version 2) | ecosystem: Environmental > Aquatic > Marine > Oceanic | place: Fram...
CAGAAGAAGTCTTCAGCCATCTCGATTACGATAAAGAAATTGATCGAGGTAAGGTAGAGGGTGTCGAATTAAAAGGTAATCTTTCATTTGATCATGTTAGCTTTTCATATCAAGCGGATGAAAGCGCGGTATTAAATGACATTAGTTTCGATGTAAACGCAGGCCAAACTTTGGCTGTTGTTGGCCGCTCAGGGGGTGGAAAATCGACATTAGTTAATTTAATACCACGGTTTTATGCGATTGATTCGGGTGAAATTTCTTTAGATGGACTTCCTGTTGATCACTATCGCTTAGGGTTTTTAAGAAGAAATATTGCCATTGTGTCTCAGCAAGTGACTTTATTTAATGATACGATTCTCGCTAATATTAGTTATGGTGTAGAGGGGGCTTTTCGGATAGATATTGAAAAGGCTGCTATCGCTGCGAATGCCGATGACTTTATTAGAGAGTTAAATGGCGGCTATGACACGATGGTTGGAGAGAATGGCGAAACGCTTTCAGGAGGTCAGCGTCAACGAATAGCTATCGCTCGTGCGATTCTTCGTGATGCTAAAGTTTTAATACTTGATGAGGCAACATCGGCACTCGATAATGAATCAGAAGTTAAAGTGCAGGAGGCGTTAGAAAAAGTCATGCAGAACAGAACAACGATTGTTATAGCTCATCGCCTATCAACGGTTGAACATGCTGATAATATTATTGTTCTTGATGATGGGAAAATAGTAGAACAGGGTAATCATGCTGAGCTAATGGAGAATAATGCTTTGTATTCTCGAATGGTGCAGCGAGATTTTTCTTAGTAAAGTCAATGCATCGAATAGTAGTCACTGGCGGTGCTGGTTTTCTTGGCTCTGCTGTTATTCGATATTTGATGGTCAATATATCAGCTGTAATTTTAAATGTAGATAAATTAACTTATGCAGGTAATTCATTTTTTTTAAAGCAAGAAAAAGATTATTCTAAAGCAGTTGATAGTCATCGATATCAATTTTTAAAAATTGATATTACCGATCAAGCAGTAATCACTACAGCGATTAATGATTTCAAGCCTGGTGCGATATGCACCTTGCCGCCGAGTCGCATGTTGACCGCTCGATAGATTCCCCTGGTCATTTTATTGATACAAATATCAACGGTACCTTTATATTATTACAGGTTGCTCATTTCTACTGGCAGTCGCTCACAGGTCTAGAAAAGTCTCAATTCCGCTTTCATCATATTTCAACCGATGAAGCCTACGGTAGCTTAGAGGCTACAGGTTTATTTACCGAGCAGTCATTATACGATCCTCGCTCACCTTATTCAGTTTCTAAGGCGGCAAGTGATCATCTGGCTAAAGCTTGGTTTCATACTTATGGCTTGCCGGTTATTGTCACTCATTGCTCCAATAATTATGGTCCTTACCAATACCTAGAGAAACTGATACCACTCATTATTTTTAATGCTTTGGATGAAAAGCCACTGACGATATATGGTGATAACGTGCGTGATTGGCTTTATGTTGACGATCATGAAGGGGCGTCAGTCTTAGCATTGGATCATGGTAAGCCTGGTAAGCCTGGTGAGACATATAATGTTGACGGGGATAATGAAAAAAAATGTGCAGGTGGTTGAAGCGATATGCGCACAGTTAGATAGCTGTCGACCGAGAGCGAATGAGTTGTCCTATTGTAAGCTAATTGAGTATGTTCCAGATCGTTTGGGACATGATAAGCGGTATGCTATCGATGCAAGTAAAATAAAAAAAGAGTTGGACTGGCAGACGAGAGAAGGTTTTGACTCTAGGCTATCAAAGACGATTATTTGGTATCTCAAAAATATGTGGTGGTTGAAATCATTACGTACTGTAAAATAGTTCTTTTAATGAAGTGCAGAAATACAGCTTGTTGATGGATAAATGACCGTTCGCCATGATGCTTGTTAAAAAAATAATTTTCTTCATTATCACCCGTTAAAATTTACTGTATATTTGACGACATTGTAAAATGCACTTGCATGTAACGTCTCGCCTCAGGTAATAATGAAGAAATGAGTCAATCAAATAAAAAAATAGTTACTCAAAAGTCGAAAGCCTCAATTGGTCAGTCGATAGTTAAATCTCTGAAAAAATCAGTCTCTCAATCAATAGAACCGATGAGTCTGACGGAAATAGCATTGCAAGAGCGTCAGCTTTCGTTATTCGATGATGTCCCTATAGCTAACGGCGAAATTAATACTGCAAGTCCTAAAGTACTTACCGCTAAATTAAAATCGTTAGCGCCTGTCAATCGTCCACTGCGTATTTGTATTGCTGGCTATCGCAGTGCGCCTTTTGGGGGAGGGCAAGGCATTTATATTAAATATTTGAGTAAGGCCTTAGTTGAAGCGGGGCATCAAGTTGATGTGATTTCAGGTCAGCCATATCCTGAGGTCGATTCTCGCGTTAATTTAATAAAGCTTCCGGGATTGGATTTGTTCAATAATGGCTTGCGTTCATTACGAGCCCATCACCTTACTTCACTTACCAATATTATTGAGTGGACGGGCAAGCTTACAGGTGGGTTTTCTGAACCTTACTGTTTTAGCCGCCGCCTCTATAAATACCTAAAACCGCGTCGTGCCGATTATGACATTATTCATGATAATCAATGCCTAGGTTGGGGAATGTTAAAGCTGCAGAAAAAAGGCTTTAATTTATTAACCACCATTCATCATCCCATCACGAGTGATTTGAAAATTGCATTGAATGCAAGTGATGATAAATGGCAGCGTTTTTTTATTCGTCGCTGGTATGATTTTTTAGGTATGCAAAAGCGTGTTGCTTCACAGTTGGATCATGTAGTAACGGTGTCGAAGCAATCGACCGAAGATATTTCTAAAGATTTTTCTATAGATGCTAATAATATCCATTTAATTTATAACGGTATAGATACTGAAGTATTTAAACCTATGCGTGGGGTGAGGCGTGATCCTTGGCAGCTAATGGCTATAGCTTCAGCTGATCAGCCCCTTAAGGGTTTACGTTATTTATTGTTGGCGTTATCACAGTTGGTATCGAAGTATCCGCAATTAAATTTATTGTTAGTCAGTAAGCCGCAAGAAAATGGCGAGACTGAAAAGTTAATTAAAAGCTTGAATTTGGCAAAGCATATTCAGTTTGTTCATGGCATAAGTACTGACGCTTTAGTTAAGCATTATGCCGAGTCCAGCATTGCGATTGTCCCATCAGTTTATGAAGGCTTTGGTTTGCCTGCAGGTGAGGCAATGGCTTGTGCCGTGCCTTTGGTTTCAACAAGCGGTGGAGCCTTGTCAGAAGTGGTGGGTGATGCAGGTGTTATCGTTGCAATTAAAGATCCAACGGCTATGGCCATTGCTATAGAGGAATTACTGTTAAATGCAGATGTCAGAAAGCGTTATGGCAAGCTAGGTAGAAAGCGAATAGAGAAAAATTTTTCTTGGGCTTTAGCAGCAAAAGAAATGACAGCTTTGTATTACAACATTATTGACAATAAACAGCCTAACGTTAAATTATCTAGTAATAAATTGCCCAATGATGAATCGCCTAGCGATGAGCTATTTGAGACATCTGACTTTTATGAAGAAGAGACTGCTAATGCTCACCATTAATTTTAAATATATGGGTTTAGCAAAAGGCGATAAAGTTTTAGACCTTGGCTGCGGTGAAGGCCGGCATGTTATTTCTGCCTATATGGAATTTGATATTCAAGCGGTAGGCGTTGATCTTAGTTTTGATGATTTGAAGATTAGTGCTGAAAGGTTTACGCATTTTTCTGATCCTGACAATGGTAATAAAAGTTTTTCATTGTCAGCCTCGAATGCACTTTCTCTGCCCTTTGAAAATAATACCTTTGATGCTGTTATTTGTTCAGAAGTACTTGAGCATATTCCTGATTATCAAGCGGTGTTGGCTGAAATTACGCGCGTGTTAAAGCCTAAAGGTGTATTTGCGACCAGTGTGCCGCGTGCATGGCCGGAAAGAATTTGTTGGACGCTAAGCCGTGCTTACCACGAGGTTAAAGGTGGCCATATTCGTATCTTTAATGCGAGGACGTTACGAAAAAATATTCAACAACAAGGCTATGCTTATTATGCTGGCCATTGGGCCCATGCTTTACATGTCCCGTTCTGGTGGTTGAAATGTTTGTTTTGGGATAAGCAGGAAACATCTAAGTTAATTGCCGCTTATCATAAGTTGTTAGTTTGGGATTTAATGAAAAAGCCTTGGTTGACAAAAACAATTGATAAATTACTTAACCCGTTAATGGGTAAAAGTGTTGTGATGTACTTTCAAAAAAATGCATCTGCTGCAGCTGATAATGGAGCTGCTCAATAATGAGTAAATTACTTTTATCGAAAGGGCTTTATCCTAAAGCGTTTTTTTTATCGACCGTTAATTTTATCCGGCAGGTGCAACAACCCAGTGGTGCTATTCCTTGGTTTGAAGGCGGTCATTGTGATCCTTGGGATCATGTTGAGTCAGCTATGGGATTAAGTATTCATCGCGATTTTGTTAATGCTGAGCGAGCTTATCAATGGTTGGCAGATCAGCAGTTGCCCGATGGAAGCTGGTGGGCGGCTTACAAAGATGATGTGGTTGAAAAGAAAGATCGGCGTGAAACTAATTTTGTCGCCTATGTTGCGACGGGTGTTTGGCATCATTATTTAATTAGTCAGAACAATGATTTTATACAACGATTATGGCCAGTAGTTGATGCTGCAATCAATTTCGTAATTGCCCAGCAACAGGATGAGGGTGATATCAATTGGGCGGTGGATACTAATAGCGAGTCAATGTGTGACGCATTAATTACCGGGTGTAGCTCTATTTATAAGAGCTTGGAATGCGCTCATAATATTTCAGTGATCGTTAACCAGCCACGACCAGAATGGTTACTGGCTCGAGAAAAATTAGGTGATGCCTTACGTAATAAGCCACATCGCTTTGATCGCACATGGGAGAGTAAATCCCGATTTTCCATGGACTGGTTTTATCCAGTATTAACAGGTGTTATTCCTCAGTCGCAAGCATCAGCACATTTGATGGCCCGCTGGGATCAATTTGTTGAAACCAATTTAGGTTGTCGCTGTGTGGTTGAAGAGCCATGGGTAACAGTTGCAGAGTCCTCTGAACTAACGATGGCATTGCTAGCAGCAGGAGAGCGCGCTCGTGCCATTGAGTTGTATAGCTGGCTGCATCAATGGCAGTTAGAAGATGGCTCATATTGGACGGGCTATCAGTTTGTACAAGATGTTTTATGGCCAGATGAAAAGCCCACTTGGACGGCAGGTGCTATTCTATTGGCCGCTGATGCCTTAACTGAATATACAGCAGCGTCACAGCTATTCACCACAGTAACACTGTTAGATTCGTCTAAATAAGCCTAGTGTATTCACTGTCGGTAGCTCTTCAAAAAAACCTGATGCCTTAGCGAGTTTCCAGATAGTATAGGGTGCTTGACCGCCATCATTAGGATTTGGAAAAATATCGTGAATCGCTAATATCCCGCCAACTACAATATGATTAGCCCACGCGCGGTAATCAATCATTGCTGCTTCCATGCTATGGCCGCCATCAATAAAAACCATACCTAATGGAATTGACCAGTGACGTGAAGCAAGTTGTGATGAGGCAACAATGGGTATAACCGTTTCTTCAAGATCAGCACTTTGTAAGGTTCTTCGAAATACTCTAAAGCTATCCATTAATTGAGCTTGTGAATCAAATAGCTCGCTATCGTGATATTCCTCACCGAGTTGATGCTCTTCAGAACCACGATGATGATCAACCGCATAAACAATATTTTTATTTTGTTTGGCTGCAGTGCCCAAAAAAACCGTAGACTTCCCACAGTAGCTACCCACTTCAAGACTGGGACCTAAAGTCGCGGTATCACTTGCTGCCTCAAATAATGCTTGCCCTTCATCATTGGCAAGAAATCCTTTCACTGTGTCTAAATCAATGGGTAAGTCAGATATTTTAAATGGCATGCTAGAGTATTTTTCCTACATTATTATTAATAATCCAATGTTATCTATCCATTAACAATAGCTAGAATAATAAAAAAATACAATCGATAAATACAGGCATATTTATAATCGTAAGCAGTATGATTTCAACTATTAGCTGCTTATATTTTGGATAATAAAAAACGTTTTGTAATAGGATTTAGATATGAATGTAAAAGACATGACCTTTGAAATGAAAGCTATTTTATAATTCAATTATTTTAGAGCTACTATTAGTTGATTATAAAGTGCGAGAGATCACATTTTTGATAGCCAAGGTGTTATAAATTGTTATAACTAGCATGTTGTGTCTAATCTAAAATAAGCAGTCAATGGTTTCTATTAAATTTATATATCAAAAGTGTGAATTATCTCTATGTGTCGTCGCTCTATTCAGGCTCATTTTTATTTATCGACGGTTTTTATACTGCTAATCAGTGCTGTCATTCCAAAAGCCTATTCACAGAGTGTCTTTAAGGAAAATCCGTTACTCCTTTCATTTAATGTTAATGGTTTTTCATTGTTAGCAGAATTAAACCAAAATGCACCGTTACTTGAGAAAGTGAGCACGCCTGTAGCCAATAATGAACAGTTTCATTATAAAGGTCAATTGTTAGGGTATCCCAATAGTGGTGTTAGGGTTTCTTATAGTAATAACCATTGGCAGGGTGTTTTAATCTTTAAAGGCGAGTTATATATTATTGATGCTAGCGATGATTTAATCGAAAATGGTTCAGAAGGACTGCATACTTACCAATCTGCTGATGACGAGAAGTTAAAAACTTGTGCGTCTGTTGTCATTAAAAATCCACTTTTTGTAAACGATAATGCACAATCGGTTTCGCATTCTACTCTCGTTAATCAAGATAGTCAGTTATCAGAGAGGCAGCTGGCAGAGGGTAATATCGATGCCAGTAATTTCACTACTGCCTCTGCAAGTCTCTCCGATGTATGTGCTAATCAAATTAATGGTGTTTGTCTGTTACCGGAAATTGAACTTGCTTATGATATAAGTTATCAAAACCTACCGAGTTCTGAGGCGCCTATGCAGCGTGCTTTACGTGAACTGAATGAAATGGAATTATTTTTTCAAAATGGTTTGGGTTATCAATTTAGTCGAATTAGTTTAACTATGTTGAATTCGACGCAAAATGCATTAATTGGGAATAGTGATGATCCTAATGATTTACTCGACCGATTACGAATATTGCGTGGCTCTAATCAATTAGATTTCTTAGAGCAATCGAGATCTATTTTTCATTTAGTCACAGGGCGTGATTTTTCCGGTTCTGATGGCGATGTTATTGGTATTGCTTACTTAGGGCAGGTTTGTGAAAGCTTTGGCTTAAATACCGGCTTAACTGATGCTGGTGATACCTCATTAGTAAGCTTAGTGATGGCGCATGAGATAGGCCATAATTTTGGTGCGGAGCACGATTCACTAGAAACAAATGGTTGCCCCGATAATCGAAATGTAATGTCAGCCAGTCTGGGTTTTCAAGCGTCGAGTTTTACAGGTTTTTCTTCTTGTTCAATTGAAACGATCAATCAAACTGTCGCTGATAATTTATCGGGTTTATGTTTTAACTTTCCTATCGATGTTGGCTTAACTGCGAGTATCGATAACCCTGTTAGTCCTGATCGCATCACACCATTTGATTTGGTCTATAACGTTAATACTGAGGACGGCTACATTCCTATTGGTTCGCTCAATGTTAATGGCGTAATAAGTAATAGTGATGCTGGGCAGTTTGTAAGTGCCAGCATTCAGAACGGGGTATGCACTTCAACGTCGAGTACCTATAACTGTACGGTCAATAATCCGTTAAGTAATTTTTCATTAACGATTACCAGTATTGTTAATGAAAGTGCAACTGAGCTAGTGATGCAGCATTCGGTTAGTACCGTTACAGCAGAAACAACGGACGTTATATCTTCAAATAATACGCTTAATGTAACGCTGAACTCTTTTGGTGAGCCTAACCCGACAGATGATCCTGTTGATGAAGCGCCTGAACCTGACTCCAATCAAACATTAACGTCTAATGGTTCGAGTGGCGGCGGTGGCAGTATGAATCCATTAGGGATGATATTGCTTGCGATTTTTTGTTTACTTCGAAGGTTTAAATTGTCTAGCTAAAAGAGAGAGATTTTAATTTTCTAGCTGTTTTTTTCTTCGACTAGTCGGCTCATTAACAAGCCTATCTCAAAGAGTAGCCAGGCCGGTATAGCCAGCAAAGATTGCGAGATAATATCTGGTGGCGTGAGTAGCATACCAAAAACAAAACAGATAACCACAATGTAAGGGCGCTTTTCTGCAAGGGCCTTTCTTGTTGTCACGCCTGCCTTAATTAAAATAATAGTCGCAATAGGGATTTCAAAAGCTAATCCAAACGCAAAAAATAATTTAAGAATAAAAGACAAATAGTTATTGATGTCGGGTGTGACGGCAACCCCAGCTGGCGCAATAGCAGTAAAAAATCCAAATACTATGGGAAATACAACATAGTATGAAAAAGCGATGCCCAAATAAAACAATAATACACTGCTGACAAAGAGCGGAATCGCTAAGCTTTTTTCATCGCTATACATGCCCGGCGCAATAAAAGACCAGAGCTGATAAAGGATATAAGGCACGGCAATAAAAAAAGATAAAATAATGGTGAGTTTGAACGGAGCAAAGAATGGTGAGGCAATATCTGTTGCTATCATGCTGGTGCCTTCAGGCAGTAAGCCCTGAATTGGCAATGCGAAAAATGTATAGATATCATTAGAAAAAGCGACGAGAGATAAAAAAACTAACAATATTGCTGCAAGACTTTTTAGTAAGCAGGTACGAAGCTCAAGTAAATGCGCGACAAGCGGTTGCTCTTTGTCGCTGCTGCCTGCAGAGGTCTGTTCTGTTGAGTTTGAATTAATAGACATGCGCTAGCCGCTTTCTAATGCTTTTCGGAGTAGGTGTCATCATCTATCGGGGGATGGATAGACTGATGGGTATCATGAATAGATTTTTTAAACTCGTTGGCTGTTTGCTTTAGCTGCTCTATAGGCTCGCCAAGTTGATGCAGCACGTTTTCATTATGAAGTTGCTCACGAATTTCATCGGCATTAATTTCACGCTCAATATCAGCTTTGATACTGTTAAAGCTGCGTTTAATTTTTCCTAGCCACAAAGCAATTGTCTTAACCGTTGACGGTAATCGCTCAGGACCTAATACAATGAGGGCAATAACACTGATTAGTAAAATTTCTTGTATACCAATATCCATAAAGTAATATCGAGTTATTGATCTTTCTTGTCGGCAGTCGTATCGCTTTGTTCATCCAGTTCTTTTGCTGGCTCATCGTCAGCCATGGATTTTTTAAAGCCCTTAATAGCACCGCCAAGATCTCCACCAATATTTTTGAGGCGCTTGGTGCCGAAAATCATAATCACGATTGCCAATATAATCACTAATTGCCAAATACTAATGCCGCCTAAGCCCATGAGATGCTCCTATTGATTGACGATAAATTACGTTTATTTGCGTGCTGCTTTTTCATCGAGACCTGATACGCCAAAGCGTCGTCCAAGTTCTTCTATTACATCATCAGCATTGCTATCTAGGTGAGAGAGCATAACTAAAGTGTGAAACCATAAGTCTGCAGTTTCACTGATGAGTGCATTTCTTTCTGTGTCAGTGTTCGCATTAGCCGATTGACGAGCGATATCAAAATCTTTTGCAGCAATAATTGCTTCTGTAGATTCTTCGCCCACTTTTTCAAGTATTTTATTAATACCTTTTTTATGAAGCTCAGCGACATAAGAGGTATCTGACTCAGCATTTTTACGCTGCTCAAGTAAGACGGTAAGTTGTTTTAATATGTCAGCCATACTGGTGCTCTTTTAAAAAATATTCAATTAAATAGTCTGTTCGTTTGAAGTAGTCGCTTAATAAATATCTTCAGGATTTTTTAAGGGTGCTTCAATACTCACCCAGCCATCATCTTCTGAATATTGCTGATACATGCAACTTTCACGTCCAGTGTGACAAGCAATACCGCCGATTTGTTCGACCATTAATAACAGCGTGTCGCCATCGCAATCGAGTCGAATATCTTTAATTTTTTGAATATGCCCAGAAGACTCTCCCTTATGCCAAAGCCGTTGACGAGAGCGAGACCAGTAAACCGCTTCGCCTTTTTCAAAGGTGGCGACTAATGCATCGCGATTAATCCATGCCATCATAAGTACTTTTTTGCTAAGAGCATCTTGAGCAATAGCTGGAACTAATCCTTGATTGTTCCACTTAATGGCGTCTAATAATGCATTCTTTGGTTTAGTCATTGCGCTATGGGTTCTAATCAGTGTTTAAGAATCAATTAATACCGTTAGTTTAACGCTAAATAGGCTGTGGCCGATAGTAGAGATAATAGCGCTATTACAGTGGTAGCTGTAATGAAGCTGCGTTGTCGATCTAATGTACGCTCTAAGCGATCAATCCTGCCTTGTAACTGAGACGAATTGCCATTAGATGCTCCTGAGCCTGATGTTGCTGTACCATTAAATTGATGGAGCTGTCTAAGTAAAAGATCTGGTAGCGCCGGGAGTGCTTCTAGCAAGGCAGGCGATTGATTCTTAAGCTCACTCAATAGTCGCTTGGGTGAATAGCGCTCGGCCATCCAGTTTTCAAGAAACGGATGAGCTGTTTGCCATAAGTCTAAATCAGGGTAAAGCTGTCTGCCAAGGCCTTCAATGTTCAGTAAGGTCTTTTGTAATAGCACCAATGAGGGCTGAACTTCCATGCCAAAACGACGAGCTACTTGAAAGAGATAAATCAGTAAAGTACCAAATGAAATTTCGGACAACGGCTTTTCAAAAATAGGTTCGCAAGCACTTCGAATCATACCTTCAAATGATTGCACGTTGGTGCCGGGGGGAACCCAGCCCGATTCAATATGCAGTCTTGCTACTTGGCTATAGTCTCTATTAAACACAGCAAGTAAATTACGTGCTAGGTAGTAGCGATCAAAATCAGACAGTGAACCCATAATGGCACAGTCGATACCAATATAACGTGGCGTTGCTGGTGTAGTGGCGTCGACAAAAATATTGCCAGGATGCATATCAGCATGGAAGAAATTATGCTCAAAGACCTGTGTAAAAAATATCTCGACACCACTTTCGGCTAGCAATTTTAAGTTAGTGTTTTTCTTGTTAAGCGTTTCAATATCGGAAACAGGTACGCCGTAAATGCGCTCCATTACCATAATATTAGGGCCGCTCAGTTTCCAGATGACGGCAGGGATAAAAAGTAAGCTTCGTAGCTTATCAGTTTCTTCAAAATTTCTTTTTAATTGCGAACAGTTGGCGGCTTCACGTTTTAAATCTAGCTCATCAAAAATAGTGTGCTCATAGTCACTGACCACTTCAGTGAGGCGCATGCGTCGGCCATCTAAAGAGAATCGCTCTACCATGCGCGCAATTAAAAAGAGTAATTGAATATCTTTGTGAATCACTTTCTCAATGCCAGGGCGTATTACTTTTACGACGACATCCAGTCCGTCATGCATTTTAGCGGCATGTACTTGAGCGACAGAGGCTGAGGCGAGAGGTGCTTCGCTAAATTCAGCAAAGGCTTCTGTAACGGACTGCTCTAAGGCCGCTTCAATAATGGCGACGGATTTTGAACTATCAAAAGGAGGCACTTGATCTTGTAGTAAGGCAAGCTCATCGGCAATATCAGGTGGAAGTAAATCCCGTCGTGTTGACAGTAATTGACCGAATTTAACAAAGACAGGGCCGAGTTCCTGTAGTGCTGTTCGTAAGCGCACACCGCGATCATCATCGGCGCTATGGAATGGCGAAACCACTTTTACGAGTAATTTTGTTAATAGGTGTTGTCGGGACTGAGGAATAAAAGTATCGAGGCGATATTTTATCGAGACACGTAAAATGCTGAATAAGCGCATCAGTTGCTTCATGTTGCCTTGGTATCCATAAATTGTTTTTTATAACGTTTAGTTTTAGCTTCAATACGATCAATATGCATTTCTAAGTCACGTAGTTGAGCATAAAAACTTTCGCATTCTATACGTGTAGGTACAAGCCGAGCCTCTTCATGTAAGAAATCATCGACGGTACGAAGTAAGGTTTGTCGAGCTTGTTTGCCAAAACTCATTAGGCTACCAGCGGCTTTGCCAGCTAGGTGAGCTGGAACGTCGCCAATAAAGCGTGCGATATAGCCTTCCCAGTCTAGATCGATTTGTTCGCCTATGTCTTTTAATTCTAAAAATAAACGGCTATCACCTTGTATTTTTAAATTACCGTTAATAAGTGCTGATGCAGCATCATCGGCGGCAAGTAAGGCTAGCCATTCTTGAGAGGGGCCTTCAATACCGGCATCAATTTTTTCTTCACAATATTGCAGAATGCGAATGCTTGAATCGATACGCATATAAAAAATGACTTCTGGTTTAGTACAGGCAATACGAATTATCTTGCCCGCATAGGCGGTCAGCTTAGTTTGTGTTGTTGGATCTAATGAAAGGCTACTGTTAATAGCTTTTTCGAGTGCCGCACAACTGGCGGAAGTAAGCATAGGATCTATCATATTCGTTTAGCTTTTAAATTTAGAGTTTAAGACCTTTATGAACGGCAACAATGCCACCCGTCATATTGTGGTATTCACAATCAGCAAAACCTGCGTCTACTAGCATGCCTTTTAATGTTTCTTGATCGGGATGCATGCGAATGGATTCGGCAAGATAGCGATAGCTGTCTTCATCTTGCGCAATGAGCTTGCCAATTTTTGGCAGTATTTTAAATGAGTAAGTATCGTAAATTTTTGAGAGCAGGGGATTACTGGGTTTTGAAAATTCCAATACCAATAGTCGGCCGCCCGGTTTAAGCACTCTGAACATCGATCGCAAGGCGCGGTCTTTATCGGTGACATTACGAAGACCAAAGCCAATAGTGATGCAGTCAAAGTAATTGTCATCAAAGGGTAGGTATTGAGCATCACCTTGTACATATTGAATATTGCCGCAGTTACCATTATCGGTTTGTTTGTCGCGACCGGTACTCAGCATCGAAGCATTAATGTCAGATAAAATAACTTCGCCTTCTGGTCCGACAAGGCGACTAAATTTGGAGGCTAAATCACCCGTACCGCCAGCGAGATCTAATACGCGATGACCAGGTCGGACTGCCGAGAGCTCGATAGTGAAACGCTTCCATAGACGGTGAACACCGGCAGACATCAAATCATTCATGATGTCATAGCGACTGGCGACCGAGGTGAAAACCTCACCAACTAAGCTGGCTTTTTCTTCGGTGGCAACCTGGCGGTAGCCAAAGTGAGTGGTATCTTGGGCGTCAGTGGATGATGCCTTCGACGTTGCATCATTGTCTGTCGTATTCACTGTCATTTTCAGCCTCGTCACGCAGTGGGTTTACACTGCGATATTTAATAAGGACACTATTGTACCTGTGCAAGGCTCAGCACAAAAGTGTGTTATGCCACACCATTTAAACGAAAAAGTGAAATGCAGGCGGCTAGTCCGATGATCCAGACGATTGACCTTAACGTAGCCCAGTTCGCTAAGTAGCAAGCAATATAAGCGATGCGTGCGGCGAAGAAGATTTGCACAGGTAACAGCATTTGTTCGGCGCTGGCGCCCATCAAAAATGCGCAAAGCACAGCGGCTGTTATTAACGCTAATGCTTCCCATGAGTTTTGTTGGGCAGAGTAACAGCGAGTGCCTATCCCTGTAAGTTTAAGTGCTTGTTGGCGTGGGTTTCTATTATCAATGTAGCCAAGTTGTTTGTTACGAAAGTAAGCAGCAAGAACATTAATCAATAATGGTAGCATCGCAGTTGCAAATATAATTTTAACAATTGTATCCATGAGGTAGTTCCTTATTATAATTGATTGATTACTGTTTAAATATTTATTGAAATTATTGAGATTGAATTTTAGTGCGGATCAAATAACTGTATAACAGTAACATCAGGGTCACGATTTCCGCCGTCTGCAGTAAGCTTATCTAAATAGATTTTCCAGTAATTTTCTTTTTTGTCACAGAGCTCATGCAAATATTCCCATGAGTAAATGCCACTGTTGTGATTATCATCAAAATTAATTTGTAATGCATAGTTACCAACAGCGGTAACAGATAAAATACCTACATTTTTCTTACCCACTTGCAAAGTGGCTTGATCAGGATGATGTCCGCGAACTTCGGCTGAAGGAGAATGTACTCTTAGATATTCTGCATCTAAGTGAAAGCGCTGATTATGAGCATAAACCAGTTCGAGTTGTTTTGACGCTTTATGTAACTCAATGGTTTCTGGTATCAATGAAGGCTGCCTGTTAATTTTTAAAAAGGTTTGAAATAAATTTCCCAAAATACTTAGTCGCAATAAATTATATTTTTCGCTTCATAACCATGGCTTCTATATTATTTGAAATAATAGTTGATCTTGCAGCTGTCATGCCGCCACGCGTAGTAAACGGTCCAAGTCTAACGCGATACCATAAGTTACCGGAAGTATTTCTTTCGCTATTAATTTTTGGCTCAAGACCTAGAAGGGTTAATTCCACAAGTAGTTTTTCAGCTTGAGCTTTAGTTTTAAAAGATCCTGCCTGAATTAAATAGATATAATTTTCATTGGCACTGCGACTGCTGTTATAAGCCGACTCTTCATTAACGACGACTTCGAAATCTTTTAAACGGCTATAAAAAGTATAATCATCTTCTTTTCTAGGTAGTGACTGCTCTGCTGTAATAATAGTGCTTGTTGCTGGTTTACTGGCAGGAGTTACTTGCGCTGACTCTAGCTGATTAAGGGTGTATAGGCCCAAGCTAAATAAGATAACAATAACGACGGTAGCGATTAGGCGAAGTGTCGACACAGATGCTTTTGATTTTTTTCGCGCCTTCTTATTGCGTAAGCTAGAGGCGCGCTTAGACTTTGCGCTTACGCCACGCTTATTAGCAATAATGGGTGTTAAGAAATTCATCATTTTTTATTAATAACCTATTTACTGATAATCTATTTGTTGATAGCTAACTATTGATAGATTTTAGATTACATCTTTTCTGGTGCGCTAACGCCTAGTAGCGATAAGCCGTTAGCAATAACTTGGCGTGCGGCTTCGGCTAAAGCAAGTCGGGCATTTCGTATATCTGCATCGTCTACTAACAATTGGCTACTTTTATCTTGGTTGCCGCTTGCGTACCAACTATGCAAGGCTGCTGATAAATCGCGTAAGTATGCGGCAATATTATGCGGCGCAAATTCACGTGCACTTAATGCAACACATTCTGGATACGCAGCAATACTTTTCAATAGGGCAACTTCAGTGTCTGTGGTTAGTTTATCTAAGTGGGTTAGGCCAGCGTCTTTATCCCAAGTTATATTTTTTTCTATGGCTTGGCGCATAACACTGCACACGCGAGCATGCGCATACTGGATATAAAATACAGGATTGTCATTGCTTTTTTGAAGCGCTAAATCAATATCAAAAGTGAGTTGCGAATCTGCTCTGCGGGCTACTAAAAAGTAGCGTGTGGCATCGCTTCCTACTTGTTCAATCAAATCACTTAGTGTGACATAACTGCCTGCGCGTTTTGATATTTTAACTTCCTGCCCATCACGCATAACAGTGACCATTTGATGCAAGACATAATCTGGCCAACCCTGAGGAATGCCTGCATTAAGTGCTTGCAAGCCTGCGCGCACGCGAGTAATGGTGCTGTGATGATCGGCGCCTTGTTCGTTTACAACGGTGTTAAAACCGCGCTTCCATTTTTCATGATGGTAGGCAACATCGGGGACAAAATAGGTATAGCCGCCATCGGACTTACGCATAACGCGGTCTTTATCATCGCCAAATTCTGTGGTCTTTAGCCACAGAGCGTCATCTTTTTCGTAAGTGAAGCCGTTTTTAATGAGTGTATTTACCGTGCTTTCTACTTTGCCTTCGGTATATAAAGAAGACTCTAGTGAGAAAACATCAAATTTAACCCCAAAAGCCTTGAGATCAATATCTTGTTCGCGACGTAAATAAGCGACGGCATAGTTGCGAATCGCTTCGTCATTGTCTGCGTCGGCAGGTGCTGCGGCATCTTCAAGGGCTTTGCCAGCCATATAGTCTGCTGCTAGTTCGCTAATATATTCACCGCGATAACCATTTTCTGGCCAGTCGGCATGATCTGGGCCAATGCCTTTGCAGCGCATTTGTACGGAGCGAGTAAGGTTGTTAATTTGTTGGCCCGCGTCGTTATAGTAGAACTCACGCGTAACATCCCAGCCGCTAGCATCGAGTAAGCGGCAAATGCTGTCGCCAACGGCTGCGCCTCGACCATGACCAACATGCAGCGGTCCCGTTGGGTTGGCCGATACAAATTCA
>Ga0209092_10002625_pt1 | contig 16399 bp, 15 predicted proteins | sample FraStrMetagenome_FD_187446 | JGI IMG/M metagenome (GOLD analysis project Ga0209092, IMG submission 187446) | Marine eukaryotic phytoplankton communities from Arctic Ocean - Fram Strait ARC3M Metagenome (SPAdes) (version 2) | ecosystem: Environmental > Aquatic > Marine > Oceanic | place: Fram...
CTTATAATTAAGTACAATAATATATCGTTATTTTCCGGAGGTTATGATTGTATAGAGTATTTTTACGTAGATTGTGAAATTGATTGAATCAGGTAATTATAAGCTTGTTTACATATATGAAGTCGTTCAATGTATACCAGATATGTGCGTATAATCTTGTTTGTGTTTAAAGAAGAGATATTTTTGAGTTATAGTAATCGTGTCATGGAAAGAAATGCTAAATTGCTTTATATACATTTAAGTAGTTGGTACAATTACATCTAACTAAAACAGATGATTAGATAGAATAATATTCTAGTTAAAACACCATTTCACCCTATTAGGGACGATTTTTATTCAAAGCTGAATATATTTCAATGTTCATGAATGTTACCATGTTATTCGTCCATCAACATACTCAATTTGTGTAGAATCCTACCTTAAAAAAAATACTGAATTTTATGGGTATTCAGTAATATAACCATTTCATGGAAGGGGCATTGTACCCGCCCTGGTCAGGGGGGCCCACAGCCGATTTCTTATCTCTATAGAATGAGAAATAGTTGAATATTTCTCATTCTAACTAGTATAGTAGTAGTAGTAGTAGTAGTATGTTATATTGTTAAACGTGTTGATGTAACATTGCGCTGCGGCAGATATTATTTACCATTAATCTTTTCAACGTACTTTTTATCTCTCATTTCCCTTGATTTTACTATGCTTGCGTACGTAGCTTTATTATTTCCAATTATGCCTTTTCTAAATTCATTGAATCAACGACGCTGGCAAAACGGACTCTCTTCTTCGTTCCGTATTTTAATTCTTCAACAACAGCTGTTAAACATTTACAACACAGTTTCCTGAAATATCGGGCGTGGAAAAAAATTCCAAAACCAAATCATATCCAGCAGAGTAAAATGGACTATGTTGGGAATGAAGATATGGAACTTCAATCATCTCTTCATTTTGCTGTAGGTCAAATATGTCTTTCAGTTGAGCGAGAAATAGAAACTGCACAAGACGATGAAATGGAATCGTTTCCATCCCGTACCGACAATTATTTGACTGCCGAAGTATCTTCTCCACAAAACAAACACTCATCGATCCCCAATACTTACGCAAGAATGAGTACAGACGCTATAACAACCCTTACAGAACTTACCTATCATTATGTCACCACAAGCTTATCAAACGATTTAGTATCCTTCAGTCAACATGCTCATAGAAGAACTATTCAAGTAGATGATGTTAAATTAATAGCTCGAAAGGATTCTAAACTGTTAGATGCATTGAATGCTTTTGAGGAGCGACATCTTTGTGGTGGCGGTAATATATCTGTCATAACTAAAAACATAAAAACTCCAAAAATTCCACAAAAGAATAGTATAACCTCGTTTTTAAAAGAAAGGAGCAAAAAAAGCCTTATTGAAATTGATTTAGAAGAATCTTCATCGTCTTCTTCAACGTCTTCTTCATCCTCACTATCCAATACGAAAGCAAAGTTGAAATCACATACAAATTCTCATCTTGCCAAAAAACGCACCCATCATGTCCCTACCACAAAATCAAAAAGAAAATGGAAAAAGGATTTAGTTGATACCTCAACATCAGCATCATCTTCTTGTGAAGAAGAAATTGATAATATTGAGAAAAATAGAAAGAAATTTGAGATAATATGTAGTAGCAGTAGCAGTGGAACTAGCAGCAGTGATAGCAATTGCAGCGTAGAAAGTTTCAATGTAAATAAAAATAAGGAAGTTGCTGATAGTGATGTCGACGAGGTTGAAATCATAGATGATTAATCAGTACCTTCTTTAATAATAAATAGATGGCAAAAAAAAGAGTCTTTGCTTTCAAATCATGTAAGATGTAAAAATGGAAGGTGTACAAAAAGAGCTTACGGACCCTATACTAAAGTTTATCCATATTTGGTCACGGATCCAGTAAGAAAGCAAGATAAGAACAATTTTCAGCGGAAACAAATAATTAACAGATTCGACCAGGTCCAATCTAGCAGCTACTTCTTATGGGGTCCTCATTATTAAAGTTCTAGATTTACTTTTTGGAATATAATTGTACAAAGAAGTATAGTCAAACTCAACAATTTCAATTCTAGCTTAATATTCACAATAAGTGGTTATTGCAAGTAAAAAGCTTCAAACATTTTTTATTTTTCGTCATTAGATACAGTTGTGATAGTCATAACTCCAGTCTTGTTCCCTCCTTTCGTAATTTCAAAAGAGTTGCATTCATTTAAATCTTTAAAAATTCCCTTCAACGTGCTCTGAAACATACCAATTTGCTTCTTAAATCCTTTTCGATTGCACTTGATGAAAGTAAACATTATGGGGACATTATCTGTATACTTTGAATCGATTTCGATCCAAACTTTTTCCCATTTAGGTCTGCGGTTGTTCATTATTGGATAGGATCTATAAATTTTGGTCCTAAATAAGAGATTCATACATTAAAATTCATTTCATGAGTTTCATTATTGATTTTTGCATTTAAAAAAGGATTGCTACGTACCAAGATTGTTTCTTCCCTTGAGGTTTATTTTGCCCGATGAACACATCAAAAAATGGACTTATTTTATTCCATTTACTTATCTTTTTACTAAGCTTTTTTCGTTTTATTTTCCCTTGGACATCAAAAACTATAGCTCGGTACTTTGCTTCTAAATTATCTGTAGCTGTTGGACTTATGTTACCTAAGGTGTTATGAAATAACGACAATATCAAGAAAACAGAAATTGGATTGATTGCATTCGATTGTTCTGTTTGATTTTGTTGAACCAGCGGTTGTTCAAACATCATTGATATCGAATCTGTATCAACCTCTTCTAGTTCTATTTCCGAAGCGTTTTTAGTAAAGTCATCCTTTTCCTCATCCACGCAATACTGGTGCCATTGGTGTATTCTTCGTGCTATATCGAGAGGCGTTTCTCCATAATAGTCTTTCTCATGCATACTTTGTGGATACGCTCGAGCTAAGGTTTTCACAACTTGGGGGTAACTAGGACCAGAGGAGTAGGAGGCTGCAGCCATATGTATTGGCAGCTTTCCTTGAAAAGATTCTCTTGACCGAACTGCTTGTGGGTTAGCTTTAATGAGGCTATCGACTGCGAAAACATGGCGATTAGCGTTAAGGATGGCGTTGTTGATGTTGCGTCCATCATCTTCTTTTATACGCATACACGCAAAGTGAAGAGGGAGCATACCCCAGAGTCTCTCCTTCGTACTGGAAGCAGCAGGGAAATAACTCATGAGAGAAGTTGTAAATGAAGGTGGTGGGAGAGGTCTCATTGAACAGGCTAAGTGTAGAGGAAGTCCCTTACAATTCCCCCCTGCGAAGCATCTGAGAGAAATCTCTTCTGAAACTTCTTCTGGATGAGACGCCATCCTTTCTCTCGCAACCTTCCATTTTCTATTTATTATGAGGTCTGACAGTGTTGTGATATCTTTCTTCTTTGCAGTTTCCACAGAACAAATCTCTTCCTCGTTTGATTTCTCGGAGGGAAACGAAACGGCTCGATATTCAGTCCTCAGTATGTCATAATCATCCTCCTCATCTTCATCGCTCATGGAAGAAAGAGAAGAGGCAATGCTGACTTCTTCAATATCTATCATTGAAACTCCTTGCTGTCTGTAACGCTTTAATTGTCCCAAAAAAGATGTTATGAGACTGTTGTTTGTTAAGTCTAGATTGAGCGAAAATTGAGTGTACGAATAAGAAGAGTATAATTAAAAACTGTTCATAGAGTGGAGAAAACAAAGATTAGATGTGAAACTGCTTTATCCCGGATCCCAGGTAATTTACGCTCTAAATAGTATTTAAATTTTTTGTAAGATTTTCCCATTTTGTGGCCTATTCATAAACGTCTTTTTTTGTATATAGGTGCAGAATCCATGAGAATGTTCCCAACAACGTTTTAAGGATAATCAAAAATTCGGACATTTGATGTCACACAAAGATATTATGTAAAATATATAGAAACCTTTTACATGTGGCTATTTTCAAAATTATTTATGTAATAAAAATATATAAAGAACATAATACCGTTGGAAAAGAATGTTCCTCGTATCACTTTTAATGTTCTCTTGCCCACTCAAATATATTCCCTAAATAAAAAATATACTTAAGACATTTAAATTTGTTCAATGGGTGTTTGAATTTAAACAAATCTATAAATTCTGTAAGCATTAGGCATTTGCGATGCACAGAGGTTCTCATTATATTGACGTCATTTAAATAAATCCCCATATATAAGAACACGTAATATTTTATTTCAATTATTTACTTAGGGCAATCATGTGGGAAAGAATATTTGTTGAATCAGCAGTTCTAATTATTGGCTCTTACGTATCATTTCAGAAATTGATGTCACCTGAGACACTCATCTCATAGATGGATTCCACTCAAAAAGAACTCTACCCAGCTTTTACTTGCGTCTCAATTATTTTTCTTGACACCTGCCATTTCATGGTTATTATGTTCGACATCTGCAGAGTAATAGAAATTTCTCATTGATTCAATAACATCAAAATTCCATTAAATTAGTCACAAGCAGTTACTGGATAATTGACAGCATCGTCTCCAACCACAAATTCTATAAAAGTTTCTTTTTGGGAAGCTTTGTTATATCTTTTATGGTAAGATCTTCATTTTGACATCTTTCTTGATAATTGAATATTAATGTTATGTAAGGGTTGCTTAAATTTCGAATATAATTACGTTATATTAGAGTGCTAAGCGTGGTGCGTGCAAGCTTGATAGTGAGAAAAGGCGTGAACTTCGACAAGAACTCAGCAGCAGGTTGAATGAGAGCATATTATCAATGATTTGTTTGTAACTAATATAACAACAATTAACTAGAGAATTGTTTAATACACCTTTCCAATTAAAACAAAGGAAAAAGTACGAATGAAACTTGATGGTTCCCATACATGGAATAAACTTTTTTTTGACAGATTTATTTATAAAAGATAGGTTCATTGTGCATGATAAAGATAAGTGTAGAACAATTCGTGCTTCAGGGTTCCTGTGATAGAATCAAGACAAAAAAGTACATTTTCATAATGTTCATAAGATTTTATAATCTAGTATCCTACTATTATTGATGCGCATATGGAAAAACGTTCCAAATAGAAAAGGAAATTAATTTAATGAGGAGACTTTTCAAAAAAAGGAATAGACTTCGTCGCTGTTATTGTTTTCCTAACATATGAAATTTAGTGATTTAGTTGTCAAAACCCCTACGCTGAGCGCATCTGCCTCGACCATGATCGTAAAATTCATTATCCAATGCTAAAATGGACACGCTACCTCTTGTGCCAAACAAGGCCATGGTTAAAAATCGGGTATGTGCGTCGCCTATGCAAGTTATAAGAATAAGATCAGAAAAAATGATTAGAAAAATTGGCACAGCCATCATAATACGTATTGCGACTGTCCAACAACAAATTACAAGTTATAATGTGACGCACCCCAGCGATACCTCCATATACCAAAAGGTTCTACTTCCGACAGAGATTTATGCCATTTCATAACATCAGGACGCTTGAAAAAGGATATTCGATTTACTTCAAAATTTGTTTTGAACAAGGGTACATTTTTTTCTTCATTAAACATAGTTTTTGCCATTTCCCAAAGTTCTGGATAAGATGGTTTGATATTTTCACTTGTTATATATTTCACTGCATGTTCAAATAAACCAGAGACATAAGTATTGTAACTTGGTGGACTTTCCAACGATTCATAGACTAAATGTTCACTAAGATTGGGTAACAAATCTGCCTGTGGATTTTTCATTATGTGACCTGGTTCTCTTTTCAAAAAACATGAATCAGTATCAATTCTCATTATAGATTCAAATTGTTGAATTGCTGGGTGATCCCATAAGGTCACTGTCCAAAATCGGATCATTTGGGCATAACTCCATCGATCTCGACCAGGGACAGGATTGAACGAAAATCGTGCCTCAAAATCGGACCATTCTTTTTCTGGATCAAATCCGCGAGGAAAATAGGCATTTAAGTGGATAATGGGAAACGCAACAGTACGTTCTGTACATTTGGAAATTATAAACATTTGATTTTCCAAAAGATTGCCTTCATTGAAAACTAGAACAGGTGACGATTTATCCCCACTTAAATAACGAAGGGAATCGAGAGCTGTACATAGCTCATCCAAATCTCTTTCTGCATTAGTAGTAAGTATGACAATTGCTGAATGCGAAGCTTGAAGTTGGTAATGTTGAGGTATGCGTAAATATCGACGTTCTCTTTGATCATTGTCGTGTTGTGCCACTATTTGAGAGGAATTCGTCGGATGTATTTTCAGAAAAACTATACAACATATCCACAAAGAAACCTTCCATAGTGAAGTCGAATTTTGTTTAGTATAAGAGTGAGAGGACCATTTTGTTTTTTTCATATTCATCCAAAAGGGGAGCATTGTTCTCACGAAAACATCCGGTTCGCTGTAAGAAGGCATCTTCGACGGAATCCGAATTTAATCACGAGGTTATTCAGTCTTCAGCGTGCGGGTCATAATTTAAAATTATCCCGCTATGCATCTAAAAGACATCTGATACGTATCGAGGAAAGTTACGGGACTTAATTTTTTTTACATCAGTGAATTGATGACGCAGGTCAATCTTTATGGTGCCTTTTTCGTTGTCACACGTACTATTTTACAAAACACAGAACTTGCTTGTCACAATTTTTTTGGTGTCATCTCTGGTCTATCAACTTTTCGAAGGAGAAGCTAACAATGAGATTGGCGCTTTCTTTCAACATACTACTTTTGGCAATATTAGGCACAGAAGCGTATGTCCCAAATCATCTTAGTTCCTCCATCAATTCACACGTGAAAACTAAAACATGCTCGCAACTCCAATCTTCCTCTGAGTCGACACCACCAAAAACTCAAAATGAAATTCCATTTCCTACCCCAAAAGAGATTGCAAGCACAGTTATTGCAGGATCTATATTCTGCTCTACATTTTTGATGAATGGGAATAACATTATTTCTAACATGAAACAAAATTCTATGAATTCTCCCATCCAACAGACTGAAAATATCTTTCGTCCTCCACAGGCTTCTGCAGCAGTTGCTCCATTAGCAGACGTCGGACTTCGCGAATTCTTGGTAAAAGATGGAAAGCAGTTTTTGAGATTAGGTTTACCAACTTCTCTTCCTACTGCAACAGACCCAACAAAATTAGGAGATACTGGGCGAGTTGGTGAGTCATTTATTATATTTGTCATGATGATTTCTCAAATTGTTCACAAGTGATCCGAAAACTTAACTCATTTATATATATCAAAATCAAATGCATCACGATAACTTCTTTTCAATGAAAATATAGTGCAACAATCAACTGAACTTGTCCGTCTCCGACTCGAGCAGGTTGGATTTTCAGGGAAGACTCCAGTATGGAATGCTGCTTTAAAAGATACAAACAACGCAAAATCTCTGATTGATACACCCGAAATGTTAGAAGGTATTACAGGAAAAGCACAGCAAGAGCAAGCTAAAAAATTAGTGGAACAAGCCAAGGTTTGTGATGAGTTTGAAATCTTAAGTTTTACTTTATTGTTCAAAAATGGAAAATAGATTGATGATTTTCAATTATTTCATCTAGGTCAAATTAGATGAATTGGCTCTTGCAATCAGAGGTCAGGATATTACCTCCACATTAGCTCGTCAAGAAGAAGCGGGAGCTTTTATTGGACAAATCCGGGCTCTCTCCTTAAAACCGGGAGAACTGCCGTACAAAATTCCTTCTGATTATGATAACCTTCCACGTTTACGCGGACGTGCTACTGTTTCATGCACTTTAGCTAAAAGCCCAAATAGCAAAAAGCCTTACTATACACTCGAAGATGGATCACGTGTGAAAGAAGTTCAATTAAAGCTTGTTATTGATGGATTTCACGCTCCCATCACTGGTGGGAACTTCGTTGATCTAGTGCAACGTAAATTTTACAATGACATGCCAATTCAAGGTGTTGGCGATCTTCTTGTATCCACCGGCAAGCCACCTGGAGGAAACTCGAATGGATTCATAGACCCAAGTACAAAAGTTAAGAGGACTATTCCCTTGGAAATATTTTATAAAAAAGACAAAGCACCTACTTATGAATATACTTCCGATGATGAAATGCGTGCAACTGAAAGTTTCACTTTACCTTTCCAATCTTATGGTGCATTAGGGATGGATTATGCCATTGAGGAAGAGGAGGGAGTCAACAGTGGAAGTAGTGAATTTTGGTTTTTGAAATGGGATCAAGGATTACTAGCACCGGGCAGAAATACCTTGGATGGTAGTCATTCTTGCTTTGGTTATGTTGTTGATGGAGCTGATGTTTTGGGACAAGTTGAGGTTGGGGATAAAATTGAATATATGAAAGTTGAAGAAGGACTAGAAAACTTCTTCAATAAAGCATAAATAAAAAATCATGGTCAAAAAATCTTTAATATAGTCCTTATCAGACGAAAGTAACTCTGATCTAGAAATTTTATGTTACTTTTTTCTTTTGATTCTCCTTTATTCAATACTCCATATTATATTTCTCTTCTTTCTAAATGTTCAACAAAAGATTTCATATCTTTCGCGAAATATTTTGAAATAAAATGTGCTGATGCTCTGCTTTGCCATGTCAGAGCAGAGCAAATGATATTCCCAGCAAATGCACTTGTAAGAGGGTGCCCGAAAGGATATAGTGTGTACAAAGAACCCGAATTTGATGATAGTAATTTACACAAATCACGAGATTCAATAATATTTGCACCTTCTGAATATATTGATTTTTTTTTCAATTCGCCTTGGATGCCACAAAAATTCTCATAAGTACTTTTCCAAGATAAATCCAAAACAGCAGGACTTACTCGACGAGTGTCTATGAATACCTTCCTCCAACCTAGAGAATCCAAACATAAACTCATATATAACGTATCAATTTCTTCTTCCACTCTCTCATTTACTTCTGAATATATCGGAACATTAGATTTTTCTGTCTTCACCGATGCAACAATCAAACCCTTCCCATTTTCCAGTAGTTCCATTTTATTGTCCATTAAAATATGTGGATATTTACTGTAGGAATGTAGAAAAGCGCCATTGCTAGTCGATACCATTAAGTCTGTGTGAAAAGCATTAGAGTAGGTTACTCTTTTATGGAAAAGAGCGAGTGGATGAAGGAATTCTGGTGATGTTGACATTCTCCAAAAAAGGGTGTTCCGATGGAAACTATGAAGTATAAAAATATGAAATGTTCAAATTCAGTCAGTGAAGAGAAGACTATAGAAATTGAAAATATCGTTGATAATCAAGAAATGTGACTTACGCATCTCGTCCAGATTGCTTAGTTGCCTTCACGACACGATTTTCTACCCATTTCGTGAGAGGAAAATACGAGTGCCGTGATTCACCCATATGAGGAGAAACTAATGAACAAAAAGTGTTAAAGTGGACTTTGATTTTGCCGTTATTCATGGTCATTTCACCATTATTGTCTTCTCCTCTGAATTTGTTATCTGAAAGCTTCCCGTAGATTTCAGCAATGCCATATCTTCCATACATTCCGCCTAAACTAACACCGAAAATGGATATTGAAACGTCTTTGATGTTGTCTAGGCCAACACCGAATTCAAGTTCTTTCTGAATTACATCAATGATTTCATTTGCAACACGCTTGCCTCCCATTTCTATACCGTCGGAAGTTTTTCCATTGTTGGAAGAAATGAAATGTAGAACAAAATTATTTGGCCTTAGATTCTCTTCGAATATTTCATTGGCTATTGTTTCGTAAATGTAGCACCGTTTCTGTTTTCACATAATGAGGTGATGAAACATGAACACATGCGAAAATAAGGGGATTTGAAAAGAATCAAGGGTAGTAATCCAGGGAGGTCGACTTACTATTGAATCAGCTTTGAACCCGTTGATAAAGAAACAAAAATGAACACCTTCGCACTCATGCTCTGATATTTCTCGATAACGTATTGATGTATTGTAATCATCAAGTGTTCGTACATGATCTTTGTGAGGCAACACAAAACAAATGAGGTTTTTGCATACATGATATATCACTCGAAGGAACAAGAGAAAGCATGGGATTGCTAATAGAATCATTCTAAACCTTTTTGCGGAACAAATGTGATAAATTCCTCGTCTTCAAGGATTTGATATGGTCTATTCTATGATGTACGTGATAAATAATAGCATTTTTTGCAACGGTACGAACAAGCAATTTATTAATTGAAACATATAAATTTATAAAATGAAGACAGATATCTTTATACGTAATATGAAATATTTAGTTAAACATAGTCAATCATTAGCTTTCAACTAAAGTTTAGCATAAATCAGTAGGCTATCAATTTCTTGAATGGTAAAATAAATTTCTTTCATATCTTTTAATGAATAAGGTAATTGAACTTTTAAACAGACTCAATCACCAAATTCTGATTCAGAAAATGAAATCACGTCCTTGACGAATAAGTTAGCAGCATAATTAGCTGCTGGTCTACCTTCCCAAGTGAATGCAGCCATAAGGCGAAATGCTGATAGACCAACCATAGAGAGATGTCCCATGGGTACTATATTGAATACGGATCCTTGTCTGGAAGATAATAATTTACAAAGTTCGCTAGATTCAACAACGTAGGCATCTTTACTTTTCTGTGCTCTACATCTAAGCTCATTTTGTACCCATTGATTGGTAGAACATTTATTGCTCTTCAATGAAAAATTCAAATATGTAGGTGTTATTGTTCTTGCATCTAAAAATACCTTTCTCCAACCCAGAGAATCCAAACATAAACTCATATATAACATATCTCTCTCATTGCTTTCTGAATCTGTTAACATGTTTGATTTTTCTGTCTCAACCGATGCAATAATTATATTTGTATTGTATTCTAGAAGCTCCTCAGTTTTATCCCGCAGAAAATGAGGGTATTTACTGAAGGGGTTTAAAAAGGCAGCAGTATTAGTTGGGACCATCAAATCTGTGTGAAAAGCATTAGAATAGGCTACTCTTTTATGAAAGAGAGAAAGAGGCTTCAGAAATTTTTGCGACGTTGCCATCCTCCAAAATAAATTATTACAATGGAAGCTTTTGGTAGTGACACAGGGGTAATTAATTGAGATCAAAAAGTACCATATGTGGAATCCCAAAAGAGTTAAAGTTACTCACGCATCTAAACCAGTTTGTTTCGTTGCGTTAGCAAGAAAATTTTCAACTTTTTTTGTAAAAGGGAAATATGTTTGCTTGGATATTCCAAGATGGGGGCTCATATACGTATGAATCGAGTTAAAATGAACTTTGATTTTACCATCATCCATTGTCATCTCAGAGAAATTTTCCATTCCTCCGTTCAAATCAGCACAAAAAATTTCATAGAGATCAGATATGGCATATCGCCCATATATGCCACCTAAACTAATGCCAAACATTGAAATAGTCACATCCGTAATCACTTTATTCCTTAACATAGATTCATTTACTTCCTTCTTGATCACGTCAATAATTTCATGCGCTACTCTTTCACCACCCTTTTGAATACCATCAAAGGTTTTCCCGTTGTTGGAAGATATAAAATGCATTCTTATATTGTTTGATTTATTCTCTTGTTTGTGAATTGAATTTAAAATACTTTCATATGGGAAACAACGTCTCTATGAACATGTGAGGTTTGTTGGAATTTAAAGATTATGCACTATGGAATGAAAACATTCATGTATTTAGACTTACAATTGAATCTGCCATAAAACCGTTGATAAAGAAACAGAAGTCAATCGATTTTTTCGGGCTGTCCGTATTCTCCCCATCATCAAAAAAAATTAATTCTTGCCTTTGTTTGGATTCAGCAAAATCCGCAGGAGTCACTCTTTTATCAAGTAGAAGGACTTTAGAAAACAAATTCCAAAGAATGTAAAACACAACGCGAAAACCTTGAAGAACAATTGGTATCATCAAAAGAATCATTTTTATTCTTATGAAATTGGCAAGTTTTGAATGTCATCAAGACGTTAAGAATGTATCAACATGGATGACCTTAATTGCTTGAAGAAGCATCAGCAGCAGAAAAAAACCAAGCAAATCTTGATGTCAGCAGCAGCACTAATCTCACCAGTACGTACGATAATTAGTAAATAAGAACATAGGTCATGAAATATTTCGATAGTATTAATTAGTTTCACGTCAAATTGATATTATGAATATTTGTGACGGAGGACATTGTTAATGCCATTATTAATTTAAATATTTAAATTTGTGTTTTTATTGTATTTTCTAATTTCGTCAAATTTAATTGAACCTCGAATATTTGATATGAGGATTCGAGACGGATATTACTATGTAATTAAAAATACTTAAGGATATACATGAGATGGGATATCAATTTCAACGACATTAAAAAAGATTTTCTCTAGCTGTTTTGTATGTATAACAAAGTGCATTTAACACAACGGAAAGGACCTAAAGGCTTTCGTCATCATTGTTCACTATGCATTTCTTCATCCACATGATGGAATATTTCTGGACTCACGAGGTTTGAAACTGTTGAAACGAACCTTGGTTGTATACAATTTATAAAGCAGCAATTAGCTATCATAATGAGCTCCAGTGCGAAGGATCCTGATAATAAAGAAAGCTTGGAGGATGTACGAGACGATTCATATTCTTACGCAGACACTGGTGGCTCTATCTATGAAGACCCTAGTTTCATGAGCGCGAGCACATTGACTCAAGACGCAACTTTGTACAGAGAAAGAAATATAAATCTCGTGGAAGAACCAATTCCCCGTGGAATAGGTAGGACAAGATCAGATCCACAGCGGAAGATCACTTTTCAGGAACCAGAGGAAGTAGTTAACGTCAGGAGAAGAAGGAAACTTCTTCCAGAATGTTTACTGACTGCACCACCATGGGTCCATGGAGTCTTGGTCGCCTCTATAGCTGGTTTGATGTTTACATTAGCATTTTTTATTGCCGCAAGGTTCTTCATGAATGACCTCAAAACCGAATCTCCAACCTTTAATCCGTCATCAACCCCGTCAATATATCCTAGTACCCTTCCAACAGATATTCCCACTCTTTTGCCAACGATGAATCCAACAAAGAAACCTTCATCTTTGCCTTCATTAACGCCATCTCAGACACCATCATTCAAACCATCTGCAATTCCTTCTATAGTACCATCCAATGAATCATCATTAAAACCTTCTGTAGTGTCCACAACAATACCACCTACAGCAACCAACTTCTCAACTTCGCCTCCTACATTTATTGAAACTGGAGTTCCTACAAGTCTGAATTCTTCAATATCTCGAAGTGAAAATGCCTTATTTTGATGTGGAATATGAAGCGATATGCTTTGAATATTTTGATGCAATTGACTTTTTATTCATGTTCATTGTCTAAACAGGAATTAGTATCATTTTATCCCTCAAGTCGATCGAAATTTATGCTATATCTTCAAATTTATAATTCTTTCTACTTTTTTGTTTGGAATCAAGAATATGTAGCATTAATATGCAACAATGAGCATCAAAATGAGGAGAAAGAAATTTTTCCTGATAACTTAAAGTCGTCATTTTCAACCTTTTCTTGTACTAAATTTAAAATATGAGGCCTTACAAAATAGATCGAAAAGAGGATATAAGTTGGCCTTAGCCTGATACGGAAGATGACTCTCTAGCTAGTTTTGCCGGGGGAAATTCTTGTGCTACCCTCGTCTGACTAGCTTGTTGGACCCTCATTAACAAAACATATCGGTGAAAAAACAAACAAACTGCTTCAGGAAAATTCATACAAGACTAAGAGCAGGTCGGTTTGAGATCAGCAATATCGTTGTGAATCATTTTTTATGTTAATCTCGAAAAGCATGAAGATAATGAGAATACAAATTAGAAATTTAAAATTGATTCCATTTCTAAATTTGGCGCTTCTTTTGTAGTTGTCATACCGTACAAAAGCTACATACGATTTCTTGTGACTCCATAGAACGATTCGAATTATTCCAAATCCTCACAAAAGTGTTTATTTATAAAGAAAAGGGTTTGAACACATGATGCTTAAACGATTAGACACAATTTCCCAAATTCTTTCTTAACGGATTTCTCTAATGACACTAAATCATTTTCAAGGATTCGATCAGCAATCATAACAACAAACGATAACATATTTGAAAGGAATCTTCTTTATTAATATTCAATTACAATACTTCAGTTTATGAATCACTATTATCACGGATTCGATGTTTGTTGGAGATCAGCACAAACTCCGGTACAGAAGAATTATTCAAGACCTTTTATTTACCGATCGATCGCAAATGAGAATTCGCACCACTTAGAAACGTCAATGATGTCCTCACCAAATTTATTTGCAAAACTCAACGGTCAAACACAAAAACAAGTCTTTATGTTGCCTAAAAGAACCTTTATTCGTCACCAAAAACCACATGACATGCAAAATCAGAGTTATTCGTCAAATCTTTATGAACATTTCAATTCAAGAAGTCGCTATTTTGTCTTCGGTGGAAAGAATATTAACGCGCAAAAAAATCTTCAAAATAAAGGTTACCTGCAAAAAGATGCTGTCTCTAAGGTCAATTTATATCCAAATCCCGAGCTTGATTTCTATAGAAAACCTCAAGATGCTCAAGAGGTACCATGTCCATATATTCGTCTTCAGCCAAATAGGAGATTCATGCATCGACCAAATTTTATTCCTCGGGATCTTCCTGATTCAATCAAAATGCCTCGATTTGATACTTTGGCTCATCAAAATGAAGTATTTCATTCCACTCTCCCTAGTTCTTATTATGGCATCAAAAATCGAGATATTGTAAAAGACCAGCGCACAATCACGCCAGAAGGCATAAGAAAGGAAGATTCTTACATTAAGCATTCAACAAGTTCTTTCCCTGGGAAATCTTATCCCTGTTTCGAACAAGGGCTCTATTTTTCCCATAGAAAGAAAGACGTAAATAAACAAATAAATTCTGGAGAAAATAAAGATCTACAGAAACGATCAGATTTTACAAAAGAAAAACAGATAATAAAGTCCAAAAAAAGAAAAAATTCAGATTGCAGCACTTCTAGCTTTACAAACAGATGCAATCGACGACCTCAAAAACGATACTCTATCGATCATTCAAACAGATCGAATCCAGACAAGACTCTTAATCTTTCATCGTCATCAATATCTTCAAGTAGTAACGCATCATATTCCTTCACAGATGCAGATTTTTTATTTCCTCGTAACAAAAAAGGATACACACCGCTTACCACGAACGTTCCTAGGATTGTAGAAGGACTGGATATTAAAAGCAGGCAACGAAAATATTTGTTTGAAAGCTGTTCCGAAGCTTCCCGAAAAATGGGAATAAATAGAACTCGTATGTCAAGGAGTAAGTTTTATCTATTGTGCATAAAGCTAGCAATGTCTTTGTTACATTTTCGAAATTATTCAGTGCTCACCTTAAAATTGACATGCATTCTTCCAGCTTGCAGAGCAGGTGGTGGAGAAATAAATGAAATTTTTTTCCAATATGTTGAAAATAAGAACCAAAATGAATCAGAACATGAAGAGCAAGTATCAAAAGAGACAAACTCGTCTGCTAGAAGTCAGCAATTGCTGTTCGTAGACGAATCAATCAAGCAATGCGAAAGCAAACGAGAAAATGATCAGACTGTTGATCCAAGAATTATAGAAGCTGCTTCAGCATTGCTGCATTTGTAATCATATTCTATTATAGGAGTGATTTTTTTCAAAGAAGAATTTGTAACCGCCATTTTTCTTAAGAATCTGTTCAAAGAAACCAAACACAATTATTTCCAAGTCAAAAAGACTTTTTGTTCTAATAATTTTCTTAATTTATGTATTCGTACGTGAATAAATTTCAATAGGAAATAAATCTTGATCATATTGTATGCACCAAAAAATCTTTCTGCATGACGCAAGCATTTTTTTCAGCTGGCCTTGAAAATTGTCGGGACTCGAGGGTGGGGGGATTTAATTATTGAACGTGTTTTCATCGGATTCTGAACTTTAACTGTATACCGTAGCTAGCATCATAATTGCACCGATTTTTAATTGCATTTTGACCCTTCCAAACGAGATTTCTGCATTTGACATTTTTACCTTACGAGGTAACTGAAATTATCAAAATTCAAAGTATTTTTTATTTAGGCAAAATCCAAAAATAGGATCTAAATAAAATCAAAAATCTCTTGCCTTTTTTCAGTGAATTACTTAAGTATATTTTCGTATGTTTTAAGTAGGTTAAATATATATTTATATGCCCATGTGTACTTCTTACAAAAAGTTGTCATATGATTAACATTGCTTAGAAAAACTTATCAACATATGAAGAAGCTTTTGCTTAAGTAAATAGGATACAT
>Ga0209092_10002627_pt1 | contig 16397 bp, 11 predicted proteins | sample FraStrMetagenome_FD_187446 | JGI IMG/M metagenome (GOLD analysis project Ga0209092, IMG submission 187446) | Marine eukaryotic phytoplankton communities from Arctic Ocean - Fram Strait ARC3M Metagenome (SPAdes) (version 2) | ecosystem: Environmental > Aquatic > Marine > Oceanic | place: Fram...
TACTCGTACGCATGGTACATAAGTCCAATTTGTATTTAGACTTTGGGATGGAGCTTCAGGAGGGTCGATTAAATTGTACAAATGAATCCCGTCTAGTTTGTGCTACACATTAAAATCAATGATGGCGCCGACAGGAGCATTGAGCAGACGAAGAAGCCCAAGAGGAAAGAAAACAGGCACACCTTCAGTTTCAAGTTCTTTATCATCTACAACCTCTAAAAAGTTAAAACAATCTATGCAAACAAATGGAAAAAACTCAGATGAAAAAGTGGAAACATCCTGCAATTCGATTTCCCCTGTCATTGCTAGTGAATCTATAAATTTGGATGACGTAGAGAAAAGTGACGGATTGAGTACACCAACTTCAAAAACTAAAGCGTCTCCTTCACTATCTTCGTCCGCAATGAAAAGGAAATCTGGAAAAAACAAGCAAAAAGATGGAAAGCCTGACATCACCCCAGCAAAAAAGGCGAAACGTTTTGAAAAGTCGGATCAGTATGATGCATTACTAGGTGAAGCACAGGACTTGATGGGGGCAGCTGCTGAAGCGCAGGCATTAGGCCGACTAAAACTAGCGTCTTCCTATCTTCTCCTTCTTCACGCTCGTTTAGTTGGATTAGGCAAAATTTTTGATCGCGCAATTTCATCAGATGATAGTTTGAAAACGGCTGTTCAGTCGATGCTTCAGCGTCAGGATCAAGCCCTAGCACTATCACAATCACAATCACAAAATCAATCAAAACACTCAATGAAACCAGCGAATCAAGCAATTATTGATACTATGGATAAAGCAGCGGATATCACATTGAATACAATGGCATCAGCAAAGTCGAATCCAGCTATCGTTGTACAACAGACGTTTAGTCAAAGTTCAGTAAATGTAAGCAAAAATCCTCTCCCATCAGTTCATAATCCTCCGATACACGCAGGCCCCATCATTAACGTATATTCATCAACTGAACCAAATCCAAAATATGTTTTACGAACTCCAATGACAGTAGCTTCGTCATCTCTTGTACCTATCGCGACTTCCATACCTGTAGGGAAACTAACTCCTTCGCAATTGAGTATAAACGGAAAGGAACAGAGATTGCAGAGAGAAAATCAAAAAATATCGGAAAGCCAGCAAACCCAAAAAATAGAACCGATTGGGCCTAATCAAAGTATTTCTAAATCAAGTTCTCACCCACTGCACCAAGGTTTCAAAGATATTCAAAAACCAGTCCAAACGCAAATACAATCACATCCACAACCAACCTCAAAAGCAATGGCAATGACTCCAAAAAATGAGCCAGTATCATTAGATCCTTCCTCTTTGAAATCAGTTGGAATGCCAAGCGAAATTCGAAACTCCTCAAAGTCAACACGATTGGTTAATAATGCTGTACCAGCTACCAAATCGGAACGTAAAATAATCCCTATAACTCAAAAAATCCCTCCTACAGAAGCAAAAACAACAGATATCAATACAAATCTATTGCAATCTACTCAAGCAGCACTCCTTCTTACAAAATCCTTACCGAAAGAGATCAATCTAGATACATCTATGATGCAACATCTTGCCAAAGCTGCGATGGAATTTCACACGAAACGAAATGGCGTATCCTCCAGTGATGATCCAGGAATACACCAAGCAATTATGGAAGGTATAAGTTCGTTATCTCAACCTTCAAAAACAGGAGAAAAAAAAGAAAAAAAAATTGCATGGAGTGAAGAAGAAAAGGAAGCTTGCGAGAAGGCTTTGGGTATTTTTGGAAAATCGAATCCTGACAAAATCACCAAAATGATGGGAGGGATGAGATCAGAGACTGAAGTTCGTGCCCATTTGAAGAATAGAGAAGAGAAAGAGAAGGTAGACCGAGAATTACTGAATATGAATATGGGTTTGGGCATGACAGTCAATGGAACGGGAGGATTGAGTACATTTGCGAGACAAACGAACAAACGAAAGATAGTCGAAAACACAGGAGGTAGTGCTAACAAAAAAAGACAAGGAAATTCTCTTCCAGAAAGTAAGGAAAGTGATAAAGCAAATATAGACATTCTAGAAGGCAAAAGTATTACTAAATCTATTGAAAAAGCGAATTCAAGCAACTTACCTGACCAAATTTCTAGCAATCCTCCAACATCTCTGTCTCAAACAAACGCCTTTTCACATTTTGATGCTAGATTAATGATACAACAGGGCGGAAGACTATCGTCATCATCTCCAACCACACCTCAACCTAAGTCTGCTTCTGTTTCATCTAAAAAGTCGGATTCTGAGTCAAAATCAGAGCCTACCAAAGCAGATCCATGAAAGTTGGTATCCCAATAGATAGCTTGTATAGTTACTCATTATTTATAACATGGATTATTATTCATAAATATAGTGCTAGAAAAGAACACTTTTTTTTATAATGAAAGAAAGACAACAAGTTTACCGAATGTTGTAGTTGCATTACAGTTACCACATACAGACTATAAATGTATTTGAATACAATATTGAAACATCTAATTGCTTCGGAAATTTCTCATCGCAGTAGTACAGAATAAGGAACAGCAAAACGAAGTACCCGAAAAAAACATGAAAATGAAGCCACAGATAAGGGACGGCACAACTTTAGACATTGTGTTCTCTTCACAATCTGATACCTCTTCAAGCGAAAAGGCATAAAATACCCCTAGAAATTGCCATCCAAAGAAAATAATGAGGAGGAGGAAGTATAGCGCTACCCAACGATCATAACAGAGCACATTCTTAACTCGGTTTATGGAACCGGGATGAGGTCTATCAGCAATTGTTGCTGATCTAGAAACTGGTGTAAGAGAAGTAACGGGTGGATCAGAAGGTAGAGGTGGTGCGGAGGGAGTAGGTGTTGCCTCGAATTTGCTTCTAATTGGTTTTTGCTTGATTTTTTGCGCCTCTTCGTCATTTACAACAACTGCTTCTGCCATGGGAATGCTTGGGACAGTATTTTCTTCACTCACTACTTGTTCCATTTGCTGGAGCTGTTGCGAAGATGATGGATAATCCGAACCTAAAATTTGATCGGATATGTACATGCCAGCAAGAATATTAACACCACATAGAACTCCTTGCACATATAACCATAAATCCGATCGACTATGCATAATGCATTTTCCACCTTTGTAAAGGAGAGACTGTATCATCATTATAATAGGAGGGATACCTGTCCCTAAGACAACGGTATTATAGAGACAAAATTCTTTTTTGCATATCTTGCTGGATGCTACCCCACAGACTTTGCATGGGAGACAGAGGACTTTACCGATTCCTTCACATAAGACAGCAGCCATATTTTTGCTTTCTCCTGCTGAAAGATTGAATCTTATCGAAAGACATACAACCTTATGCTAATTAATTAGCCATGGTATCTTTATGTAGTGGCTTGGAATATCTGTCTCCTCGTGTAGCGAGCATATAAGACACCACTTTTGTGGGACCGGTTGATTTACATTTCTTAAATATGTGTAGGCATTGGAAATACGGAGTATCGCGCAACCCATAGCCGGTTTCGACACGTTACCACTTAGGACGAGTGATACTGCATGATGAACGTGACATCGTTATTGGAACAAAGAAACACGACTGGGATCTACCTCAATAATTTGAAAAAGTTCTCTACCAAACATCATACCTTCATGATTTCTTCCATAAAAAAAACAGTATATCGTTTCAAAGTTCAAATATCGTAACCTTGATGAGCATCCTTTTGAAAGTAACTAAAAGTACTTTGGTTATATGCATGACTCGGGGCTCAATCTTATTCAGTTTTAAGATGCGATGAGGATAAAGATGTGTCGATACTTTCTGTTCTTGATATAGTAATTCTTTGATCTAAGGATCTTGCATTTACATCCTGTCGCTTAGAGCTTTTATTCAAAACAATTTCAAAACCTTCCGATTTATATGTTTCACATTCAGATATTGTAATGGAAGTATTTGATCCTACAGACATGATATCGGACACACTCTCCGAAATCTCATCCATTTCATAATCGTCTGCACATTCTTCCGCGTGTGCATCATTTAATTTAAATTCATGTAGTAAGTCAATTATGTGGCCTTTTGTTGCTCTAGATTCCTCCCGATTTTGTTCCATTTCTTTCTGAGCGCGTGGAATCATTACTCCATATAATTGTTGTCCAGGTATTAATCCAATATCTTTGATTTCTTTCGCAAATAAGGAAGGGTCCTTTTTGGAATCAGGTCTTGCTGTTGAATCCGCCAATGGACGATCGTAATGACGATCAACATTAAAAGCTGGGACAGGTATGATATAGTCACCATATTTCATTACCTTCATTTTTTGTAGTTTCAGAGCTTCTTCACGCTTGATCCTGGCTATTTTGCTCCTCTTTTCTATACTGTTGGCTTCTCTTTTTCTATTTTCACTCTCATTTCTTGTTTTCGAAACGAATATAATATCCACTATTTTCATCCATGGACCAAAAAACAACCAAATAATCATTCTGCAAATAAATTGCAATATAGATGCCATGGGAAAAACGATAGATATTGTACCCAAAGTAAGAAATACTATAGTTACCCAAAACGAGAGAAAGCTCTCTTCCCAAATCATTACAATTCTGATTCTTCTCAAATGTTTGCAAATTCCTTTAATTCGTTGTATCCGAAATTAAAAAAATGTTAGAGGGGATATTCATCATTAAATGAAAAAAAATTGTGCGAAAACATACCACCAATTATATTCTGCCATCTTCCTAGTCTAGTCAAGAGTTCTATTTCTATCATCGATGAAACCTTTGTTTGGATGTTCTCATTTCCAATCTCATTATTTATCTTCTCATTTAGTTCTGCATTTTTCACTGAAGTTGCCCAATCATCTTCTACTCTTTTCTCCCATGCATAGTCATATTCCGCGGCATCTCTAAAATTTTCCATGGAATTGATAGTTGCATGGCTTGCACTTGTTTCTGATTTCCCATTGACTAAGATTGTAAAGAAGTGGAAAAAAGTATTGCACTTTGCCCACGGTGATGGATGATTCATTCTTGATCCCATATTTGCCAGCATTATCCATGCAAGACTAAAGAAAAACATTGCTGGTAATAGATGGGGTCTTTCAATGACAAATGTACTCACGACAAAGAAGATGGCTGAGTGTAAAGGAAGGAAAATGGTACCAACTTTGACTTGACCACGCCAATACATTAGAGATGCAAATGAATCTGATATGCTGTATGAAATATTTGTTTTGTACTCAAATAATTCATTTATGTAGGACCGTAAAATTGTCAAATCAAAATTCTCTTCTTCTCCATACTGAGATATCATTGTTTTGAAGTTTAGGAAGATGTTTCAACTTATGTATTGAATAAACTTTTCATCATGTACATACCTCGCCAAAACAGGTAAAACGAACAACGTTAAAACTCTTCTCTTTTCTCACATTCACATACATTTTTGGTCTAGGTTGAAGTCCCGCAATTAAGAAAGCCCTATCATCACTAATTTCTAACCGCAATCTTATTGTAATGGAACCATTTTTCTAAATGTATTAAGGTGCACACAAGTTGGTTTCATTTTAAGTTTTTTATTGCAATTATTCAAACATCAAGATTGTTTATGACTCACCTTTCTCTCTGCAACTATAGAAGACGGAAATAAGTCGTATTTTAGGGTGTAAGTGATATCCTTTTTCAGATTTCCTATATTGACTGCAACTCTCCCAATTGGTTGATGACTTGCCAATCCTAGATCAAAATCGAAAACGCCCAAGTACAACATACTTGATGGATGCATCATATGCAAAATGAAGGCTCTCTGTGTCCATGGTAACCAACGTGGACTCAATTCGTCTTGTATTACTGGTGTTTCAATCAAGACATCCTCATAAACTGCTGTGACAAAAGGATCAGTAACGTTGCCTAAAGCCTCCCCTACGTCAGTGTTCGGTAAATCATGACAGGCAAGAACTTCCAGATATATTTTTCCAAGTTTTCCACTCCCAGCTTTTACCCAGTTATGTGAAGCAGAAGAAAAAGTTTCATGATCAATATCATCTTTTGACATAAAACGTGTATCAGTTGGATTTCTTGGGTCGGGATGTGGCTTGACAAGCATTCGTGATGGCATTAATGTAGATGAGCTTGTAATACTATGCACCTGATCTCGAAAACTGACCATAGATTCTTGTATAGAAAAAGCTGCTGAAGCCATTTTGTCGACCATATCATTTCCTGCAACTTCAGCTTCATCCATCTCTGTTATCAATTTAACTCTCTTATTTTTGGGGTATTCATTCATATCCTCGACAAAACATAAATTATTTTTTCCTAAAATAGTACTTTGAATTGATGATTCGTTTTCTCTGATCTGTTTTGTAAAGTTTTGAACAAAAAGAGCATCATTTCCTGTAGCCAAACGAAATCGAAGGGCTAGAGACCCTAACCTACTCTTTGAACCATTCTCCAAAAGCCTACTTTTTATATGATTTATTTTATCGTCACGGTTACCCCAAAACTCGGAAAGCTCAAACTCAAAGCGTTCCTCTGTGCAATACTTCTCTAGTATGTCACATAGGGACAACGACACAAATCCAATAGAGGCACTATTTTTCATATCATATGAAGATCTTCCTGGAACTTTAATCAAAGATGACTTTTTGTTTCGTACTTCAAAATTGACATTAAGGTTCTTTTGCGAATCCAGCTTATTGGCACTGCTTGCTTGTCGTATATCTTCTAATGTTGTATTGATGATAAAAAGAGATCTGGTATCGATCGTCCAAATAGGATTATTATTGTTGGTAATTTTCAATGTCTGATGAATCAATCTTTGTTTATATTCAACTCGGCAAAATGAATTCACTTTTACTCCAGATTTCGTGTCATAGAAATGTGAAACATCATCCGTACCAGTTTCAGTTTCAGCGAAGCTCCTCTCGTTCTCTTTAATCCAATCCAGCATGTAATCATCTTTGTTATTATTTAGAGATCTCTTTTTTCTTTTTCTGGGGGAAAGATTGTTGGCACTGATGATTTCAACAAGTATTCGAACTGGGGCCTTTCCGCTAAGTCCATTCTCATTTTTTCCTTTCTCCATCTTCTTTTGTTTTTCTGGAGAAGATTTTTCTTCCATGTTAGTTTCGTTCTGGTTTCACTTGCAATACAAGGTGCATGTATTAAGTATTATAGGGCTGATTGAGAGCAAAATATCATCGAGGTACTTCGAGTAGCCGTCCAGGATACCATCGATGAACAATAATTGAATCTTGCCTAAAACGAGGATTATTCTACGTACATTCCAAAAAATTGAAAAATGATGAGAATAATATAATGCGGATATTTATGATGGAAGGTTGTCAATGTGAATGCATCGTGTACACTCAATCAACTCACACTCACACAAGTAATAAGTCTATGCATTCATCAGAGTGGGAAATTGCTTGGTACGGCTTAGATAAGAAGCTTAAATGTTTAATTATTTGTGATAAAATGTATTACTAAATAAGTTAGAACTCAAAGTTCTAAAGCTGAAGTTGAATTTCTTCAAGCAATTTTTCTTTTCCCCTCATCTTTTATTAATGTGAGAAGATTTTTACGAATATCACAGGAGTTTTCGGCATTCGAAGCTACTGCATCAGCTTCCCCTTGAATCATTAATCCATGCAAATTTTGTCCTGGGATAATCGAGGCTTTTTCTTCGCTTTCTTTTGAGCATAAAATGGATTGACACAATGACATTGGTTTCGCACTTGATTCAAACGAGGGACAATCATAATAACGTGGAATATACAAAGAAGGTATACTAATTATGTACTTTCCATGTCGTAATACTCTCATTTCTTTCATCTTGGCAGCATGTTCAGCGTTTTTTCTCCAATGTTTCACCTGTTCCACAATAAAATCAGATTTTTTTCTATCGTTTCTTGCTTCGTTCTGAAGAATGTAAATATCAATAAGTTTCATCCATGGTCCGAATAAAGTGAAGAAAAGAATTTTCAAGAGGTAAAAAAATATCGTTGTTAAGGGGAAGAATAGAAAAAGGATTCCAAAAGAGAAGGAAATTATTAAAACCCAAAATGAAAAATAACTTCTCTCCCATGAGGATATTAGTTTTGCATGTCGCATTGCTTTGCAGATTCCTTTCATTAAAGTAAAAACAGGGGTAAGACAATATGCTGTTAGATCATCAAGTAATGTACAAAAATCCAATGTCTTTACCTCCAATTATGTATTGAGCACTTCCTAATCTTTTCATGATCGTGAGTTCTAATTTATTCGACGTATTAGCAGTCGCGATGTCAACTAATCCTAAATCTTTTCTCATCTTCTCCTTCATTTCCAGTTCCTCTTTTGCTGTATCTGCATCTAGCTTCAGTCGGTCTTCCCATTCTTTCTCGTATTCCAAAGCTTCAACGGAGTTTTCGTTTTCTTCAATCTTTAATTTATCCTGATTCAGTGGATATGGAACACCAAATATCAAAATCCACGCAAAATATACCCCTTTGTTACAATGTGCCCAACGAGATGGGTGCAATAATCTAGATTCCATACTTCCCACCATGAAACCACAGAGTGAAAAGCAAAATATTGCAGGAATCATGGAAGGGTACGAGAATAAAAGATTGCCAAGAAAGTAGAAACGTAATGACTTGAAAGGAAGATATGTATTTCCATATTTGGAGGTGCCCCGCCAAAATACTATATCCAATAAACTATCATACATGTAATAGCTGAACTCATTTACATAGTCAAAAAGTTCGTAAATGTAAGACTGAGCAATTGACGGATCAAATCTATTTTCATGTTGGTCTGCTTTCTGCAAAGAAATACGTGAAAAGCAAACAGTAGGTTAAAACTAAATTCATTTCTTTTCACACGAATTATTTGTAATTTTTAAGAAGCACTTACTAATCCGAGGCATGTGTACCGAGCAACTTTGTACGTGCTCTCTTTCCTTGTATTCAAAAATGATTTTTTCTTGGGAATTAAAGTTGATAGTAACAATACTCTGTCATCTGGCACATCTATCCTCAACCGAATTGTTACTGATCCTCGTTTCTTCGATAGCAAAATATATGAGTACACTATTCAGCATTAGCCACAACCAGAATATACAATGTAAATAATTCATTTACAGCAGATTAACTCACCTCCCTATTCGTGACATTCGACGATGGATACAAATCGTATTTTAAGTTGTATACAACATCTTTCTTCAGATTCGCTATATTCACTGCAACCCTACCAACCGGTTTATGACCCAATAAACCTTCCTCAAAATCAAAAACGCCAATGTAAATGTCACTTGTGGGATGCATCATATTGAAAATAAATGCTCTTTGTGTCCAAGGTAGCCAACGTGGACTGAGCTCGTTATGAATTACCGGTGTCTGTACTAATACATCTTCATATACAATCGACACAAATGCATCTGTGATGTCTCCGATACCTCCAACATTAAAATCTAGATTTGGTAAATCATCACATGCTAACACTTCTAAATATATTTTTCCAAGTTTTCCACTGCCTGCTTTCACCCAATTATGTGAAGGCATCTGGAAGGTTTCTTTGTGAATTTGTTTCTCAGTCATGAATCTTGTTTCACTAGGTCTGCTTGGATCAGGATGTGGTTTAATGAGTTTTTTCGGGATGCTCTTCTCAAACATGGAGAACATGGTACCTTTTAGAGCGTTTTGGAAGTCCTTGGCTAGAACTTTGCTCTCGTCCATTTCTGTGATAATAAAGGGGTCATTTGGGTTGAATTTTTGTTGCACGCCCATTTCTTTCCTTTTTTTGTGAGTGAGGTCAATACCACTGAATATCTTTTTTGTCTTCTCAACAAATTCCAGATCACTTTGTGTAGCTACTCGAAAGCGCAAAGCAATGCTACCTGCATTTTTTGTCTCACAATAAAGTGGGAACTCAAAACGCTCCTCTGTGCAATATTTTTCGAGAATATCAATTGGTGCTAGTGATACTCTCCCGATTAGGCCACTCTTTTTCATTTCGTCCTTTCTTATGCCAGTGACATGAAGTAGCTTTGACTTTTTGCTTCTGATTTCAAACACAACATGATTATCTTCATCGTCTCTTTTAGCAGTTGACTCTAGCATATCTTCAAGAGTAAAGGATAATACGCAGACATGTCTCTTGGCAACTGTCCATATGGGGTTGTTGTTTTCATATATAGTTTTCGTCTTGTGCAGACTTTCTTTTTTGTAAAATATTTGGCAAAAAGGGTTTAAATAGTTGTCAGATATCTTCTTTTGTCTTGCGTTGCCCCTCGACTCTGTGGTCTCGATATCAAAGAATTCATTGATAGTCTTTAGAATTGAATGATTAGTTAGCTGATAGCAGCCAACGATTTCAACTAGAACTTGGATAGATGTTGCGGCTAGTGGAGTTTCATTGCTCTCAATAGGAAGGTTTTCTATAGTTCCGCTCATTTTTCTTTCAATCTGATTGTTAATCCGAATGTCAGTGACATATATTTGTTTTTTTTTAGTTTCAGAAACACTTATTCAATATCTTATTTTGAGTATGTATTAGTATTGTTAAGTAAAAGAAAACATAATAAAACCTGATTACCTTAAGCCCATAATTGTGTAGAGGATACTAGTTTTAAATCTTATTGGAGTATCTTTTCTTTATGTTCATTAGGATTTTATTTTCGTAAGTGTCAAGAATTCGACTCCTATGAGGCTAATTCAATTAGAGAAAATATCATTATTTTTCTACGCCTACTTATTCTTTAAAAATCTTTAAGAGTTTTGTTAGATTGAAAATAGTTCTAAATAATAATAAAAATATTTATTATAATATTATAGAAGATATTCAGGAAATCCTTCACTTATTTGTCCTTGTTTAGATAATTGAGTACAAACCAATTCTCTTTCAAAATAGTAACAGAAGTTTCCCATCATTAGTTTTTGGTAGTTACGATATTTATCTTTAAAATGAATTTAATCCTATCCAATAGACCCATACTTTGTATTTGAGTTCATGAGCTTATCCTGCTGTTTCATGTAGGAAAGAAACTTTTTCCTCGAATTATCTGATTCTTTCACTGCATCCTCTACCTTTTCTTCTTTAGGATCTTGATTCATCACACCATACAAAACATGTCCAGGGATAAACCTAGCTTTATCCTCGGATTCCTTTGAACATAAAATAGATTCGTACATTGTCATCGGTTTGGCATAGGATTCTGGCACTGGATAATCGGGATAGCGAGGAACATTCAATCGTGGTACTCGTACAATATATTTTCCAAATTTCAGCCTTCTCCATGCTTTAGTCTTTTCAGCTTGTTCTGCTTTTTCCCTCCAGCGTTTTGATATTTTCTTCATTGACGAACGAATCCTGCTTGCGATTTTTTTTTGTTCCTCCTGATTCTTACTGTGAAACCTATATTCAATTAGTTTCATCCACGGACCAAACAAAATAATGAAGAGCACTTTGCCGACAAAAAGTAATATTTTGAAAATAGGAACGTAAAAGAAAAGCATTCCAAGACTGACAAAGCACATTGTAAGCCAGAATGAATAAATACCATGATGCCACTTGTAAATTGATTTTACTAGGCGTAGAGTTCTGCAAATACCTGAAGAGATTCAAAACAGGGTTAGCCTTATTTGACGATACGGAAATATTTGATAATGTCCATTTCATTGAGTGATGTAAAGTTACCTCCTAAAATATCTTGCACTTTTAATAGAACTTTCATAAATCCTATTTCCATGAGCAAGGAATTATTATTCGTAGCTATAATCGTGGACTTTTTAAGCTGCTGCCGAAACGCATCTAACTCTTTTCCTAATTCTTTTGTCAATGCATTTTGCTTACTTATATCTTCCCTTCTCTCAATTTCCTTCTTCTCAAACTCCTCCGTCTCTTTTACGTGCGTAAAACTGTCTATGATTCCAGAATTCTTGGTTGTGAAAGGCCTACCCAGAATGAGAGTCCAAAAATATACTCCGAATGCTTTGCACCTTACCCAGGGAGATGGATGCAATAATCTGGATTCCAAGCTTAACAACATTGTAATAGCGAGCGCAAAAAACAGAATCGATGGAGCAAGAGAAGGCTTCTCAAAGAAAAGGATACCTAGCACATAAAAAGATATTGATTTTGTAGGAATATAAATACAGCCAATCTTCAAATGACAACGCCAAAACATTATTGATGCTAGTTCGTCTTTAACTTTGAACAAAAGATCGCCAACATAGCCTAGAATTTCGTCTATATACGATTGAAGAAGTTTTACCTCAAACGTATCGTCATCTTTGTACTGAAACAAAAAGAATAAACAACAAATGAATTTGAAAATATATTCAAATGATTGCTAGCATAAATATGACAAGACTAACCTCTCCATCACATGCGTAACGAGCAACTTTGTACGTGCTCTCTTTCCTTGTATTCAAAAATGATTTTTTCTTGGGAATTAAAGTTGATAGTAACAATACTCTGTCATCTGGCACATCTATCCTCAACCGAATTGTTACTGATCCTCGTTTCTTCGATAGCAAAATATATGAGTACACTATTCAGCATTAGCCACAACCAGAATATACAATGTAAATAATTCATTTACAGCAGATTAACTCACCTCCCTATTCGTGACATTCGACGATGGATACAAATCGTATTTTAAGTTGTATACAACATCTTTCTTCAGATTCGCTATATTCACTGCAACCCTACCAACCGGTTTATGACCCAATAAACCTTCCTCAAAATCAAAAACGCCAATGTAAATGTCACTTGTGGGATGCATCATATTGAAAATAAATGCTCTTTGTGTCCAAGGTAGCCAACGTGGACTGAGCTCGTTATGAATTACCGGTGTCTGTACTAATACATCTTCATATACAATCGACACAAATGCATCTGTGATGTCTCCGATACCTCCAACATTAAAATCTAGATTTGGTAAATCATCACATGCTAACACTTCTAAATATATTTTTCCAAGTTTTCCACTGCCTGCTTTCACCCAATTATGTGAAGGCATCTGGAAGGTTTCTTTGTGAATTTGTTTCTCAGTCATGAATCTTGTTTCACTAGGTCTGCTTGGATCAGGATGTGGTTTAATGAGTTTTTTCGGGATGCTCTTCTCAAACATGGAGAACATGGTACCTTTTAGAGCGTTTTGGAAGTCCTTGGCTAGAACTTTGCTCTCGTCCATTTCTGTGATAATAAAGGGGTCATTTGGGTTGAATTTTTGTTGCACGCCCATTTCTTTCCTTTTTTTGTGAGTGAGGTCAATACCACTGAATATCTTTTTTGTCTTCTCAACAAATTCCAGATCACTTTGTGTAGCTACTCGAAAGCGCAAAGCAATGCTACCTGCATTTTTTGTCTCACAATAAAGTGGGAACTCAAAACGCTCCTCTGTGCAATATTTTTCGAGAATATCAATTGGTGCTAGTGATATACTCCCAATGAGGATATTTCTAGTAACGCTTATTAGATTGGATTTTTCGCTTCTGATTTCAAACACAACATGATTATTTTTATCGTCTCTATCATTATAGGATCGTATCATATCTGCAAGATTAAAATGCAATATGCATGCATGTTTGTTCGCAACTGTCCATATGGGGTTGTTGTTTCTGTATATAGTTTTCGTCGTGTGCAGACTTTCTTTTTTGTAGAATACTTGGCAAAAAGGGTTTAGATAGTTGTCAAGAAACTTATCTAAGCTTTCGATATCATCGAATTCATCGGGTTGCTGGAAGATTGTAGAGAGTTTGTAGCAGCCAACGATTTCAGCTAGAACTTGGATAGATGATTCGTCTGGTAGTGCTTCATTCTCGTCCGGAAGGTCTGCTTTATTCACTCTCATCTTGTTCCTCTTATCATAAGATTTTGTAACGTGCACCTTTTGCTATATTCATATGAAATCTGTCATTATATATTCAAGACACGTAAAGTTGATTGTATGTGCAATCAAGTGTTTTTTATACGTGCACTTATGTCCAAATATCTTTTTTCATAATAACTCATACAACATTCACATGTTAGACATATTTTAATAGTAAGATAGTTGTGAGTTTTATAGATGTCAACCAAAACAATCTTAGCTAATTTAAATTAAACATAAACCTACTCTATTTTCAGTTTGCCCACACGCCTACTTTTGTAATCATATACATTTCGCACCTTTACGCATGGCTTAGTATTTTCCTTGATCTCATACCTGCTTAGCACTATCCACGAGGCGTAGACGAATAATTCAAGTCTACAATGTTGTATTCTATCTCTGCAAGATTCGTATTTCCAATACTATCTCTACAAATACATAAATTTACATATACAATTGCGAGAGAAAATACATAGCTAATGAAAATAATTACCCTCCCACTTACCTATTTATTACATAAGAATTAGAACAATGTAAACGTGCATGTTTTGTAAATACGTCGCAAGATTAACAAGCATGAATAAGCAGCATTATTTTTGTGATCGTAACTTCTTATTATAACCTTTGGGAAAGTTTAGCCAAAATGGTTTCATCTCCTACCCTTTCTCGGAGACGTACTGCCGATATCAAGACTCTTGAACAAAGTGAGACGATTCCTCTTCGTAAAAAATTATCACGAGATGAAAAATGTAAAGCAATCAGATTTAATCCTGCCCCAAAGGAAAAGTTGATGTTTATGGCAGCGGTAACTATCTCAATCATCTTTACATTATTTCATTTTTCTTCGCCGGACGCTAATTTCGGTGATGGCGTGATTGGTTTGGTTAGCTTAGACACTTGCGAACTACCTATTACTTGTGACAAAACTATCGTCTCTAGCCAGAAAGTTTCTCGCCATAAAATACCAGTAAAAAGTTGTGAAGGTATTTTTTCAAGTGAAGAGACCAGTTATATTCTTTGCCTGGAATACAATCATGAGGTTCATGTGGTTGTAGTTCTTGACAAGGAAAACGAATTTCAACGAACCATGGACTCTGCTTCAGAGTATCGTAGAGCTCTGAAAATTTTCAAAAGTTTTGGTATAATTGGAGGCCCATCTACTTTCCAAATTAATTATAAGACTGCTCTTGCTGGCATAGGATTTCATATGGAAAACGACGTTGGCGTAGATTTTAGAAAACAAGATGGAAACAAAGGGAATAAGCTGTGGGAGTATGCGGTTTTGAAAATGTTTAATAGGTACACCACAGAACTTCATCATGCATATTTTTTGACAGAAAAAATGAAAACAGATGCTGGAGGAATGGTTTTATCATCGAACACTGCATTTGCTTTGAATTCTGCAGATGCTCATCTTTTTCAAGCATCTAAAAATACAGTATCTGAGTTCACAAATGTTGTAAAAGCCCGTGATTTGCCAACCTTAGCCGTGGGTATTGGTCTTTTGATGGATTTCCAGGAGTTAGATAAAAAATCTCTCAAAGTTGCTGAATTAACTGATTTTCAAACAAAATTTTTGCTAGAGGTTGAAGATAGAGGATCCGAAGATGACACTCCCAATATTGGAGTTTATGGAAAAATATCAAAGAAAGTATGTGAAAATTCTGGAATAAAATCATGCGTTGCAATGGGATGCCCGAGTCTTACGCTCAGTCGCGAACCTAGTTTGGGTAAGCTTTTACAAGATAAGTGGAATAAAGCTCTTAAAAGTATGAAGCAAGGCGATAAACTTAAGGTTGTGCTAGTGCTACCTGAAGTACATGGACAAGGTTACATTGGACTAAAGAGTGTTCCGTACATTGGTATAGCTAAAATGTACACGAACATTTGTTTAGAACATGATTGTTCCTTCGTAATTCAAGATAAGGGAACGGACAAGCAATATTTTCTAGACTATGATTTTGCTTCAGCTGCTGTAAACGAGGATCAATTTGTTGTTTTTGACGAGGACATCGATGAATGGCTTGATTATATGAGCGATAAGGATTTTGTCATTTCAACTAGGATTCGAGGAGGAATGGCTGGGATTTCGACAGGCGTGCCAACGATAATGATTCCAACTGATTATCGCATTCAAGAAGCCACCGAAGAGATGAAGCTCCCGAAAATTCCTATAAAGCAAGTGATCGAAAATGAATACTCTTCTTTATTGTCTCTGGCCTTGGACACTAAAGTGGACTTTGAATCATTTGAGAAAAATAGGAGAGAGAAAATTTCCATTTACAAAAAAATGATGAACAAAATTGGATTCCAAATGGATCCCTCTCTTGAAAGCATTCTCGATGCACCAACTGGTTTCGAATTTGCACTAACAAACACTGAAACTAAGAAAAGTCTCTACACTGGAGGTCTATATCTGTACAGTGCAATCGTTTTATTTGCCACAGTAAAAATCATTCGAATCATTCTTAACTAACATCTCTACCGATGCAAGTTGACGAAATGTTGGAAACATTTACAGTCTCCAAAAAATTATTTATCATTAGGTACGAAA
>Ga0209092_10002629_pt1 | contig 16385 bp, 13 predicted proteins | sample FraStrMetagenome_FD_187446 | JGI IMG/M metagenome (GOLD analysis project Ga0209092, IMG submission 187446) | Marine eukaryotic phytoplankton communities from Arctic Ocean - Fram Strait ARC3M Metagenome (SPAdes) (version 2) | ecosystem: Environmental > Aquatic > Marine > Oceanic | place: Fram...
TAACGGATTTTCATGAGATTCCAATATATGAAATATTGACCCTAGTTAATATTTTATACTTAAGTATACATGTTAAATGTTTTACAACGTCTAACTATTATCTTATCAGTTATTTTTTCTAAGTGAGGACAGGCAGAGCGTCATTCAACATACTACACACATGTTGTCGACTTCAACAGCACAGACCGAAGAAAATACGTATCTTGCTTAAATTCGGGGGGGTCCGCAAGTCAGGTCCAAAGACAGCTTTTCAAAATAATTTGGCAGTCAACCCGCCCAATTAAGAGATACGAGACGCATAAAATTAATGCTTTTTAGCCGTTTCATTATTATTTATACACTCTCAAGTGTAAAAATCCTTAAGAAAACCTTAACTAATACTTAACATTATTATTATTATTATTTTAGTACTAGTATAACTATTATCATTAACATGCATATTTAACATGATTGAGTGCAGAGTTTGGGGTTTGTCTTGTTGCTTAAGATAGATCATCCATCACATTATGTCCCATCAGTCTTCAAAAACAACCAAACAAAGGGTCACACAACACTTAAAAAGACGTAATGTTGTTCTTGAGCAAGAAAAGAGCTCAAAGGAAGATCTCTCTTCTCATAGGCAGAACCAAGTTTCAAAAAGCCTCCCCAAGAGACAAATATCTAAGCTGAAGATTCTTATGTTGATTATTTTATCATTTCTTCTTTTCCTTCACTGGGCGATATTATCAACATGTAATTATAAGTATTACTGTTTGAGCTTTGCTACTATGGCATATGGCAATATGTGTCACACGCTTAGTGTGCTATATAATTCAGTGCAGATGCAACATCCTAATCGTGTAGCATTGCCTTGGTTTATCTTTTCAACCTTGAAGCGAGACTTTGTATTTTGGAATTCTTTGAGTTCATGTGGGCTATCATTCGAAAGATCAAGATTTACGATTGATTATGCCGACCTTGTCAATATTTATGATCTTGAGAAGAGTGGATATGATAAAAAGTTTAAATTTCACAAATGTGTATCAGGTAAAATGGAAAATATTGTTTTTGTTGGTCGTAGCTCAAACCTTAGGAGACGAATGAAAGACGAAGCTGACTTTGTGGAAAGGTTAAGAAAGCATACAGGCTATGATATCCAGTATATACCCAATATGGGATCCTTGTCTCTCTTTGATCAAGCCCAAACTTATCACAATGCGAAGGCTGTTATCTCCATGCATGGAGCACAATTAGCCTTCTCCATGTTCTCTCTACCAGAGTCAACAATTATTGAACTTGTGCCTTGTACAAATACATATTGTGCAAAATGGATACATCGAGAACACAGTCCAAGTACAAATTGGCATTATATTAATGGCTATGGAATAAAATCAGAAAAGTCTGTACGTTACCCACGTGATATGATCATGAATTGGGATCAAAATACTCTGAATGAAATTACAGATATTTTATCCAAGATTATTCATTAATTTTGATCAAGTGCAAAGGTGAAATAAATACGTAAGTTTTATGTCATGCAATGATACTGGAGAGAATGAAAGTAAACAGGTGACACTCTCTAGAGATTACAAACTTCTCAAGCTATTTTTCAGAAACTCGTGAGGATCAAGGAAACGCATTACTACAATGGCTTTTACACAAATAGTAATAAAGGACTAACTGAATCATTGACAAAGCATTCATATGAGCATCGAGATCATAGATATTCTACTACTCGCGAACGGATGAGAAATAGCAAGATTTGAAGCAATAAAGAATTGTTGGAAGATTCGAAAGATATATTTTTTCGTCTACGAAACATGATAGACGTTTTGTATGATAATTCTCTAGTCAGTAATTTGAGACATTTTTAGTTTCGTCGTTTCTGTTTACTTTTTCATGATATTTCTTTCTAGTTCGGTTCCTCTTCCTGATTTTTCTGGTACTATTTGATTTGTTCTCTGGGATACGATGATACATGTATATAACGTATACTTGAAGATTTTGATAGGTAATTGAAATCGCTGGAGTTTGTTATTTTCGACTCTAAAATAGGAACTTACCATTTGAATACTGCTGATGAAAATGCTCTTCGTATGGCCCGCATATCATCGGGAGATGCAATTCAGGCCTACTCCCTTTTTCATTTTCAAATTATAATAGAAGAGCATCGTATTCTATATGAGATGAAAGATTATAAATAAAACCATGTGAATATACTCAGATACAAAAAGGAATAATTCTGTATGGTATGATTATAATGTTCCTTACTTCATAATATTTTGTTTCTCATCGAAAATTAAAGCGCCTAATTGATAACAGAAACCGTCTTGCTTAGGACCATGTTGAAACTCAAACGAGAACGCCTCTTGTTCTTATTTTTGTTTTCGTACTGAATTTTGTTAGATATAAGCTCAATAAATACTAATAAGGAAACTGTAAATGCTTTCAAACACTTTTAATCATTTTCCTTTGCATCTCTAGAGACTTGCTAATAATAATAATCACATATCCAGAGTGTGGTTAGGCCGGTTTTGCAACAAAAAAATGAGAACCATGCCAGGCTAAATTAGACCGCACATAAAATTTAGTTAACATCGGAAATATATTCTCCTTAACAAAAAAAACAGAGAATAATAACTATATTGAGGAATCTCTTTTTTTGCGTCTTCTTAAAAAGAAATAAGATTATATACTGAGCTACGTAGGATTTTCACGTATATCTATAAAAGGGCACAACTTGTGCCCCAAACTTGTGAAATGAATACATTTGTTGTTCACAAGAGTATGATTTTTTCATAATTGTCATGTATCTCAATAGCAATAAAATTATTAGATACAAAGCTAGTTGTATTAGATATACGTAATTTGGACAACAAAACAATACAACATAAGGTGTGTCTCGTACGTAGGAACAAAATGATTAAATTTAATTTAAATATTTTAAGTGTTTGCTCCCCCGTTTCTAAAACGAACTCTTGCCTGATAATCCCCCTTATTTCTTTCATAGGAATTATGGCAAATTATGGAAAATCATTTAACATGATTCTGGTAGAAAAATCATCAAAGCTGCCACCAATCTTGTCTGTATATAACCTTGGAAGTTAATTGTAAAAATCACAAATAATTATTTTATTTGCGTACGTAGAAGATTTTTGTATTATGTTTCGATATTGATGTTAACAAAATGTACGGGTTGTATTCAAAATTTTACTAGTAAGTACCCCAACATGATTTCGAAACCAAAGAATATCGCAGAAACACGTCATCGGGTTGACGATTAACAGGAGCTATCAGATACAATTAATTACATGAAAAAGCAATATAGCGATATTTCTTATATAGGGCCTATTATTATTATTATTATTATTTTATTACTAGTATAACTATTATCATTAACATGATGTGATGATTACATATTTAACATGATTGAGTGCAGAGTTTGGGGTTTGTCTTGGTGTCTAAGATAGATCATCCATCACATTATGTCCCATCAGTCTTCAAAAACAACCAAACAAAGGGTCACACAACACTTAAAAAGACGTAATGTTGTTCTTGAGCAAGAAAAGAGCTCAAAGGAAGATCTCTCTTCTCATAGGCAGAACCAAGTTTCAAAAAGCCTCCCCAAGAGACAAATATCTAAGCTGAAGATTCTTATGTTGATTATTTTATCATTTCTTCTTTTCCTTCACTGGGCGATATTATCAACATGTAATTATAAGTATTACTGTTTGAGCTTTGCTACTATGGCATATGGCAATATGTGTCACACGCTTAGTGTGCTATATAATTCAGTGCAGATGCAACATCCTAATCGTGTAGCATTGCCTTGGTTTATCTTTTCAACCTTGAAGCGAGACTTTGTATTTTGGAATTCTTTGAGTTCATGTGGGCTATCATTCGAAAGATCAAGATTTACGATTGATTATGCCGACCTTGTCAATATTTATGATCTTGAGAAGAGTGGATATGATAAAAAGTTTAAATTTCACAAATGTGTATCAGGTAAAATGGAAAATATTGTTTTTGTTGGTCGTAGCTCAAACCTTAGGAGACGAATGAAAGACGAAGCTGACTTTGTGGAAAGGTTAAGAAAGCATACAGGCTATGATATCCAGTATATACCCAATATGGGATCCTTGTCTCTCTTTGATCAAGCCCAAACTTATCACAATGCGAAGGCTGTTATCTCCATGCATGGAGCACAATTAGCCTTCTCCATGTTCTCTCTACCAGAGTCAACAATTATTGAACTTGTGCCTTGTACAAATACATATTGTGCAAAATGGATACATCGAGAACACAGTCCAAGTACAAATTGGCATTATATTAATGGCTATGGAATAAAATCAGAAAAGTCTGTACGTTACCCACGTGATATGATCATGAATTGGGATCAAAATACTCTGAATGAAATTACAGATATTTTATCCAAGATTATTCATTAATTTTGATCAAGTGCAAAGGTGAAATAAATACGTAAGTTTTATGTCATGCAATGATACTGGAGAGAATGAAAGTAAACAGGTGACACTCTCTAGAGATTACAAACTTCTCAAGCTATTTTTCAGAAACTCGTGAGGATCAAGGAAACGCATTACTACAATGGCTTTTACACAAATAGTAATAAAGGACTAACTGAATCATTGACAAAGCATTCATATGAGCATCGAGATCATAGATATTCTACTACTCGCGAACGGATGAGAAATAGCAAGATTTGAAGCAATAAAGAATTGTTGGAAGATTCGAAAGATATATTTTTTCGTCTACGAAACATGATAGACGTTTTGTATGATAATTCTCTAGTCAGTAATTTGAGACATTTTTAGTTTCGTCGTTTCTGTTTACTTTTTCATGATATTTCTTTCTAGTTCGGTTCCTCTTCCTGATTTTTCTGGTACTATTTGATTTGTTCTCTGGGATACGATGATACATGTATATAACGTATACTTGAAGATTTTGATAGGTAATTGAAATCGCTGGAGTTTGTTATTTTCGACTCTAAAATAGGAACTTACCATTTGAATACTGCTGATGAAAATGCTCTTCGTATGGCCCGCATATCATCGGAAGATGCAATTCAGGCCTACCCCCCTTTTCATTTTCAAATTATAATAGAAGAGCAACGTATTCTATATGAGATGAAAGATTGGTGTAAGAAACTTATTTCAGTTAACACGGGATAATTTGTGCACCTACACTGAAATCGAAAGAAGTTTCAAATTGTAGAATATTTCGTTTATTTTATTGAATGATGTTACATTTCTAGTGTCACATTGCAGAAGCTTTTCTTTTTCTTTCTTATTTCCCCTGTAAATAAATCCATTTACATGGTATCGTATGGATTAATTCCACTGTACACCTTATTGTAAAAATCGATGGTGGCCATAATACTTTTGTGATTGCACAATTCCTGAGCACACATTCCAGCAACACCAATCATAGCCAAACGTCCATTTTGTAGTTCTTTTGTTTGCATATCAGCGAAATCTTTAGGATTGGTAGGTTTGAGTCCCAAAGGATCAAATCCAACATCTCCTGGATAGTAATTGTCTCTGAGGGTAAAGAGAGTTTTAGACCAACTGCCCAAATCAGGCTCAACCCAGCCAATTTGAGCGCGACGAATTTCATTATATCCGATAAATAAAGTTAACAAAGCAAATGCAGGAAGAGGAACTTGTTGAAGTTGATCATTAGCAGGTCCAGTAATCGAAAATGGTCCTGAAACAGCTTCTCCTGCTAAATATCCTACTGTGGCAAGCATGGCTACACGACCATGTTGTACCTCAGCCTCACGGTATCGTTTGATATCATTCAGAGAGATTCCAGCTTGCGCAAACCCCAAAGGGTCAAAGTAGCCAGTAGGTGCAACAGCTCCAGGAAGCCCAAAGCAGGGGAGGGATTGATCCGGTGCCCATCCGTTGATATATTGGATTGGTTCGGGTTCAGGTTCCATGATGGGTTCTTCAACTGGAGGAGAGATCATTTCTTCTTCTGTAGCAGATCTAAGCATGGTGGATGTTTTCAGTTGAGAGACTGGAGCAAAGGCGGCAGTTGCGCTGATGAGGGAAAAGATGATGGAAAGCTTCATTTTATTTGTTTTGGAAAAGATTGACAGAATTAGAATTTATGAGAAAATGTGGTGAATAATAAAAAGGTGCATTTTGAGAGTCAGGTAATGGCTATGACGCATAAGATCGATTAGTCATTTTTTTTCTCGTGAAATGAAATAAATGAATCTCGAACCATCATCAGCATACAAAAAACACGCAAGTTTTGATACGGATTGTCTACTTATGAGAATAAGAATTCAAACTCCACATACGACTTTCCACATGCAGATGTTTTTGAGTGCGTCAAGCACGAACCAATTTGTCTTCAGTGTACTACGTATTCGTGGTTGTTACATTACCCTACGTTTTCCACTACATTCTGCTCCTCTAGAGAGTTAATAGAAATTGTCGACAACCCGAACTTTCAAGAACCTTTCTTATTGATGAATTAAAAGAGTACTCTACATTGATGTATTTCATATAAATATTGTTACTATTGTGATCTACATCACCGATGTCATTCTCATGAGGAACAAAAATATCAAACAATCATCAAAACAGAGCATGATTGATAGATTGATAAATAGGTAGATTGATTGATAGATTGATAGATTGATTATTCAATCTCATCCCTTTTTATATCACGAATTATTACCACGGTAAATAGTCCGACATTACCCCAATACATGAATGAAAGTCTTCAATTTCAAACATTTCATAAACCATTAAAAATGATTTTATCACAGCTTTCCTTCTTCGTCTTCCTGGGATCAATCGCTATGGATTTGATTTCAGATTAACTTCATTCATTTTGAAATCAAAAAGGGTGTCAAAAACAAAGCATCCCTTGAGATCGCATTCCACACTCGTTTGGATGTTTTGGTCAGCAGCAGCAGCAGGCATGCATAATTTTTGTTTCAAACATATTTTTGGATTCCAGAAAACTATATCCACGTGGAAGTATATAATGACGCTTACATAGTTACTTAGTTGTGTTTGATTGGAAAGCATTCTTCTTTTGATATATAATTCACTGACGTCAAAAAATGATGCCGATATCAATGACGTTAGTCAATACAGTAATTCATAAATAGACAACTCTTCCACAAGGGCTCTCAAAATACGTCACACTGTCACAATTAGCTGCAAAATTCCATATTTTGCGTACGTTTGTTTTGATATTTCTTGACGGGTTTGAAAAATGTGCAAATCCAGAGGCTTGAAGTTTAGTTTTTTTCTGGAAAAGGTTCAAATAGTTAGTTAGTTTCGCGAAACCCTTTAGCAACCATGGCACGCATCAACATGTCTATCCTTCTTCTTCTAGCTACTCGTCAAACTGGCGTTTCTGCCTTTGCTCCAACCAGACTAGCTTTCAAACGTATGGTAAATCCCCTTTACATGTCCAGTGATGCTGACTTTGATGATTATTCCTCCAAAATTACCTTCATGTTCCCTGGACAAGGAGCTCAATTTGTAGGTATGTGTGCGGATGTCTGCGAAGAGGTTCCTGCCGCTAAGGCCTTGTTCGATGACGCGAGTGAGATTCTTGGATACGACTTATTGGAAAGATGTAAGGAGGGACCCAAGGAAGTTTTAGATTCTACCGAGGTTTCTCAACCTGCCATCTTTGTGGCTAGTATGGCCGCTGTTGAAAAGTTGAAACAAGAAAAGGGAGAAGAAGCACTTGATGCTGCTACTTGCGCCATGGGATTGAGTTTGGGAGAATATTCTGCACTTTGCTTTGCAGGAGCTTTGGACTTTAAAGATGGAGTTAAGATCACCAAAGCTAGAGGAGAAGCTATGCAAGCTGCTTCTGATGCTGTTGAATCTGGAATGGCATCTGTCATTGGTCTTTCCAAAGAAGTTGTGTCGGAAGTTTGTGAAGCTGCTGCTGAAAAAAGTGGAGAGAAAGTTCAAATTGCTAACTACCTTTGCAACGGAAACTACGCTGTTAGTGGATCTTCGAAGGCCGTTGATGTTGTAGCCGAGATTGCTAAGCCTGAATTCAAAGCTCGTATGGTTGTCAAGCTTGCTGTAGCTGGTGCCTTCCACACTGATTTCATGAAACCTGCTGTTGCTTCTTTGGAAGAAGTTCTCTCTGGTATTGAGATTCGCAAACCAAGAATTCCCGTCGTGAGCAATGTTGACGCTAAGCCCCATTCTGACCCAGAAACTATTAAGAAACTCCTTGCAACTCAAGTTACATCTCCTGTATTGTGGGAAGACTCTACTCAAAATGTCCTTGCAGCCGGTTTTGAAAAGGCAGTTGAGCTTGGACCTGGAAAAGTATGCAGTGGAATTTTGAGACGTGCTTCTAAGGCCGCTGAATGCGAAAATGTTGAAGTGTAAAATCATGTTCAAATATTAGAACGATAGCTAAACTAATCCTTTCAATTTACCTTTATGCCGCATAAAATTCATTTTTTATTAATACTACTACTAATAATAATTATATTATTATTATTCATCCAATTTTTTTACTTTTGTGATGAAAACAATGACGATATGATGATTCATTCTCGCACAAAGAATATAATTTGAAATAAATGAGTCTTTCATAAATATCAAATACATACAGCAGTTCTTTTTATTTCTGTTTCGATATGGTTGTATGTTTTACATTTGAACTTGGCTTGGCTTTTTTTTAATCAATTTTGATTTTGAGCATCAGCAGCAGTTAGTTGCCTTGTTATTAATTAGTTGCTGTACGGTAGTTTGCTTTTTCTTGTACGTCCATAAAATGCTAGTTAGTATAAATCCTAGTATAAACTCCACTGATCGGATAGAAGGTCCGTTATATAGAATTAAAAATCGAGATTTGATTCGATTTTCCCCAAAAATCGAAGTCAAGCACGGGATCTCATCTGTTTTCAACTTATAGTCATTACGGCAATGACAAGCAGAGGATGGATGACTACACACTCAGGCAAGCAGAAAAAAAACTCTTCCGTGAAACGAAATGCATCGGATGCATTTGCAAATGATTGGGGTAGCTATGAAAATAGATCGGTTCATACAACAGCTGTTCCTTTACCAAAATATTCAAACCGATCAAATACTGCCAATCTTGAGCCATCCACCAATATCTCATCAATCCGTAATAAGTCATCTTTTCACATGAGAACTGATCAAAGGAAAAGACAATTCATCCCTCCTGAATTCGATCAAAATTCAAGAAATGCAAACCTTTCAAATATAGCTACAAACTTGCCACCGAGGAGACCAAATCCCAAACCATCGTTTACTCTTTCCAGGGAAGATTGCTCTAGTCTGAGTCTGGAGCAAAAGTGTGTCGTAGAATCAGTTCTTTCGGGACATTCAACCTTTTTTTCAGGACCTGCTGGATCTGGAAAAAGTCATGTTCTTTCCACAATTTTGAAAATAAATGATGAGGTGCGTGTCAAAATAACAGGTAGTCATATCTTTCATCTTATTTGAAGTATAGCATTATTCTGGTTGTATTCAAATTTTTAATCATAATTTCAATATATGGGACTTCCTATCATATCATAGGGAAGACTTGTTAAAAAAAAGCGCATTGTTGTTACAGCCACAACTGGAATTTCAGCATGCAACATCTCTGGAACGACAATACATTCATTTGCTGGGATTGGAACAGGTGATGCACCTTTGAATGAAATGGTAGGTAGGGTTATGGGTAATGATTACGCTAGACAGAGATGGCGCAATGTGGATATTCTTGTAATTGATGAGATAAGTATGATGCCAGCTGCATTTTTGGACAATCTTGATTTTATTGCGAAAAGGGCTCGTAATGACCGTAGAGCGTTTGGAGGGATACAATTAGTGGTTTGTGGTGATTTTTTCCAATTACCTCCTGTCAATTTGATAAAGAACAAATTCTGTTTTGAAGCGAAGTGTTGGAGTACTGTCATAAAATCTTCCATCCTGTTGAAGCAAATTTTTAGACAAAATGGAGATGCAACTCTAATGAACATTTTAAATGAAGCGAGGATTGGACAGCTTAGTTGTAAAAGTGCTAATATATTACGAGAACATTCTTTCAAAAAGAATCCTAAATCAAAGATAAAACCAACGATTCTTGAATGCCGAAATAAACAAGTGGATTATGTGAATTTCAATGAATTAGCTAAATTAAGTGGTGAATCAGTAACTTTCACTTCAAAAGATTACGCTGTTTCAAAGGGACATGATGCACAACTCAAAAACTGCTCAGCACCTCAGAAGCTCTCTTTAAAAGTAGGTGCTCAAGTCATTTTGCTAAAAAATTTAGATCCAGAGAATGGTCTTGTTAATGGATCTCGTGGGATTATTGTTGATTTCCAAAGGCATCCTAAAGCAAGTAAAGATTTGCCTAAGGAATTTCGTACGTTAAAGCTCCCAGTTGTCCAATTTGAAACTATTGGAAAAGCAAAAACAGAAATCGGGAATGATTCTCATGATGAAGACGCTTTTATCAAAATTATTGAACCATATGAATATACAAATAGAATAGGTCAACATATTGTTTCCTCCAGGACACAGATTCCTCTTCGTTTGGCATGGGCCTTAAGTGTACATAAAAGTCAGGGAATGACCATACCGCACCTATCTGTATCACTCGAGGGTGTTTTTGAGTATGGTCAAGCATACGTTGCACTAAGTCGAGCCACAACATTGACTTATCTTAGCTTAAAACGCTTCAATGAAAAGGCGTTTAAAGCTCATCCGAAAGTAAAAGCTTTCTACATAATTTTAGAAAGTGAATCCAAAGATTTAGAGGAAAAAGAAAACAATAAATGCAACTCATCATCCAATTCCATGACACATTTATCTACAGATATATGTAAAGCAAAACATTCTGTAGATTGTGACATAGTGACTTCAAAAGATAAGCAAAAACCTCTCGCTTTAACTGAAGAGCAAAGAAAGAGATCGGAGGAAAATAAGAAGCGGGCTCTGGAATTGCGGAGAAAAAATAAAAATTAAAAAGAATTCTTGATATGGGCGCTTTAATTGCCTTCTTCGAATTCGTGACTAAATTTTTGAAGAATTTTCTGTAAATGCTTGAGATCTGGTGGTCTTTCGTTATTTTTATAACAGAAGAATTACTCTATCAATAAATAGTTGCTTTTATTACTGACTTATTTCTGACTTCTCTCTCTTCTCTTAAAAAGAAAGAGATGAACGTTAGAATGATGACTTGTTTAAGAGTATAATTTTCTACTATATGTTCTTTGACTGACGTTCCGGGACCATGATGAAGGGCACTCGTCTATTCTAATAACACATTCTTCGTCAGTGAGTTCGCCAAAATTATCCTGAATTAGAGACGGTGTAGGCAAACTTCGTATTTGTGATAAAATTTTCCCGTCAACTCTACCATCATCACAGCACCTTGAAAAAACTTCATCCACTATGTTTTTGACTCTATGAGGATTGTCAAAACATAGATTTCTACAGCCGGTGAAAAAAAGTCCATACGTCACCTCAGCCCTTTCATGTGGCTCTGCATTATTCAATGCTTCTTCCAAAATCATAATTGCAATATGCAAAGCATCATTTCTTTCATCTTGCCCACCCCTAGTATACGCAGCGGCGCTAAGCACAGCATTATACGTGTACAAATTTGGTTGAGAATCAGGATTCTTTGCCATTTTTCTTAGAAATCTCAAAGCTTTTCTTGCTTTTCCCCTCTCCCTACTGTGTGCTAAAGCAGATCTACACGAAGATGAAGGATAAAGTAAGTATTTACAATATAGATAAGGCCTGAAACAGAAAATCTTGCACTTACAAAACTGAAGAATAAGAGTAAATATTTGGTTTCAAATAGCTTTGACCTAACAATGACTGCTTCTTCATACGATTGAGAATTCTGTTTGCGTTTTTCCAGGCATTGCTATCTCCACTCTTTGCCCAAGCATCGATGACAGCAGAGTAGGTAACTTTATTCGGCTTTACACCCTGCGTTTCTTCCATTCTATTTAGAATTGATTCCGCTCTTTCGGCACCCTCGGGTGTCCTCTTGCTCGTATGAGCTGTAATTACACTATTTTTATAGAAGTAAAATTGTCATCAGATATTCTGAAGCAAGAGAAAACTTGAATCCGTTGATTGTGCATAAGAATTATAAACTAACCTTGTAAAAGTATGTGTATTAGGCTTTACCTTCACGTTACCATTCCTATACTCATCTTCCATGTAAATCAGCAGTTCCTCCGCTTTTTCAGCAGAACCTTGCTCTCTACATAAGGATAGAGCATGAATAACACTAAAAAAATAGTGGAACATTTTCAATACTTTGTGAGTCCAAGTGTGTCTAAAAACAAAAGACCCAATGTTCTACTATTGTGAAACAAAACAATCAATTCCAAGTTATCTCCTACCTTGAGTATGTTATTGTATCAGGTCCAATATTTTCATCTGATTCGTCTGCCATTTTTCTCATTACATCCAACATAGCTTCAGCTTTGTATGCAGATCCAGGTTTTCTGCTCTTAGATAGTGTTGAGATGATTGTATTGTAGGTAAATAAATCTGGCTTTAAATGAGAGTATCCTTCTTGGTTGAGACCTTCCATATGCTGGAGAAGATTTAGGACTTGCTCAGGGGCTCTATTATCCTTACTTCTAGACCATGCCTTCATTACCGCATTGTATAACTCAGTTTTGATCAGTTCATCATTTTCCATTGATATGATACCATCGAAAATGCTTTGAGCCTAAGGAAATTCAAAAGAAAGAAAGAAATAAGTGTGCCGAATAATTTCATAAATAAGAACAGACTGGGGAGTCTATACCTTATCAGCTGCACCATTATCCGTACTATTAGCTAATGCATTCAAGATAGTCGTGTACGTGAAAATGGACGGTTTCATTTCTTTGTCTCCGTTCTCAAATAAAGTCAAAATTCGGTTGAACATTGTGAACGCTTTTTCAACATTACCCTCTTTTGCATAGGCATTACAAACCATATTATAAACAAAAGGCTCGGGTTTCATCATTTCATCACCTTCAGCATATTGATCTTCCATTTCGTTTATATACATCTCAGCTTTAATCGCATCTCCTATTTGGCCATTTTTCACTAAAGATCTTATAAGAGATGTATATCCGATTCTACTTAAACTTACATCACCACCGTGTATTTCGTTGAACTCATTCATTTTGTGACTAATGTTTTCAGCCTGAAAAAGAGCATTTTCTTGTCCACTTATAGAGTAGGCTTGCCTTCAACGAAACAGTTAGTAAAATATAAAAAAGATAAGAGGGCAACGAAGCTATGCCTTACATAATTTTCTGTAAGAGTTTCTTCACTTACATCACAGAATTGAAAGATTGAGAATCAGGTTTAATCTTTATGTCGCTTGTGTCATAAAGCTCGTCCATTAAGTTTAGGATGGCCTCAGCCCTTTCACCGCAACTTGGATTGCCTTTTTGAAGAGCCCACTAGTTCAAAGAAAAAGCAGATAAGTCAATGTGATGAAATCAGAATAAATTGAAAGATTTGAGACGAATATCTTTACTCACTCCTCTCAAAACACTATTGAAAGACATAATATCTGGTTTTACTGTACTTTCGCCATTTCCATACATTTCGATCATTCGAAACAACAATTTTTCAGCTTGCTCTGACCCATTATTTTCTACATCATGTGCATAAGCATAGATTACAGAATTATATGTGTAATCATTTGGCTTAGCATCATGATTCCCTTCGTTCGTGTACGAGTCCTCCATCCAAGTCAATATATTATGAGCTCTTTCTGCTGAACCTGGAATGTTGGATATAGCCCAAGATCTTATAACTGAAGTGAAGCATAAGGTATTGGGTTTCAATTCTTTCCGTGATGCGCCTACTTTCATCATTTCTTCAAGAATTTCTTGACATTTTTGTGCAGCTATTTCTTTATGTTTACGTTCCCCTGAAGCTTGTGAAGATTGGATCCAAGCTTTCATAAGCGTTGCATATGTTGAAGTGTCAATATACAAATAATTGTCCTTTTCCAAAGTCTTTGCTTTATAAAAAACTTCAGTAGCTCCTTCCCCATCACTGTTCATTGCATACAAATTCAATTCAGTGTTTAAAGCCATTGTGTCAAGTTTTATATTTGGTTCAAAGAACTTCGATTTTTGTTTTTTCATTCGCTCCAAAATTGAAAATGCATCTTGAATCCAGTCATGGCTCCAGATATGTGGTTTGGTAATAGCATGAAGTATATGAATATAGCAATAAAGTAGATTCTGATAATTTGCGGTATCTTCAAGAAACACATATTGAATCTTTTCGAGATGATCCAGAAGAAAAATAGCTTTTTGTATGGATTCTTCTGTACCTTGTACCATAGTTTTGATAACGAGTTCATACATTTCGGGTGTGACTTTCCATCCCTTCAAGTCTGGATATTTCGTTTTCCAACACTCTTGTTCTTCTAATTGAACCCTATGGAATAATTCGAAAACTTTTTCACTTGCAATTCTTGTGTATTTATTGGCGTAATCGTCCTTCATTTTCCTTGTTCTTATTTCATCTAAAAATTCAATACCAGAATGATTTTCATGAATTGAAGCCCAGTCTCTAAGTACAGAAATGATTTCTCGTATTGTCAGTTGAGTAAAAGACCCTATCGGGTTCAGTTCTTTATCAATGAGCCTATTTGTGCGTTCTTCACATTTTGTAGGCGATACGGTGTTGGATGTGCTAGTTTCAGGAGTCGATGATAGAAAAGAGTACTGTTGACTTATGGAAGGCTGATGAAGTTGTCCTATACGATGATTGAAAGGAGACAGATTTCTTGTATGGAGAATATTATTATGTCCGGTGGATGAGAAGAAGCATATCTCTCCACAATTACGCCAATGAAATGTTCTTGAATTCAAATAACGTGTATTATGTAGCTGTATTTGGCATGGGGATCTCTTAACTTGATCAAATCGTAGTTGGCGGATTGATTTTGCTAATCCTTGGTTCATCTTTTTCAATAAAAAAATGTATTAGAAATTATTTGATGGCTGTTTTTTGGTGTATGGCATGTAGAACATGTACGACATTTCATGTGAAAAAAAAAAAAAACAAGTCAAAAACTAAATATGAAACAATTATAAATGCATTTATTGATCAAAACACTTTATATCAAAACACTTTGGATGCTTCAAGTATGATCTCAATCTGACAAGAATATTAATATTAATATTAATATATATTTGTATATATATATAGAAAATAATTTTGTATTTGATTAGTTTGTGTTTGTTAAAACTGTGTAAAGTGTATATTATCGGATATATCATCCGGAGCATCCTCCCTTACAGTTGTTGTTGTTGTTGTTGTTGCTGGTCGTGGTCGCATTGGCATATTGGAACGAGCTGTCATTCCACCATCCAGAGTTAAAATTGATCCAGTCATCCATTCCGCTTGACATATATATAGCACCCCTTCTGCTATATCCTTGACATGTCCCATTCTTCCCACGGGCAAATGTGGCAACCATAAATTTTGTGCCTCTGGTGTATTTAGCATTGCGTCTGTTCGTTCGACAGGAACAATTCCAGGAGCGACAGAATTCACTCGGACACCAAAGGGTGCCCATTCATTGGATAGACCTCGTGTAAGACTATCCATAGCAGCTTTACTTGCTGCATAGGCATTCATGTATTCCACAGAAACGGATCCATGTATTGAGCTATTCATTATAATACAGCCACCATTATTTTTGTGATTTTTGGTATCCTTTTCGTTTTTTTTCATCCGTTCAAAAGCTAATCTGGACAATTGCAAAGGTGCATGTAAATTCACCGCCATAGTTTCATGCCAAGATGACATATTATCGTCATCATCTTCCATGGCCAATTTTGTAACGATTCCAGCGTTGTTTACCAAGATATCAATTTGCCCATTCCATAAATCTTCCACAACACAATTCCACATTTTTGTAATTGCTTTTGAACTTCGAAAGTCGCACTGAATCATCCCATCGCAAAGACCGATACTACCTATACTACCTATACTGCCATCATTATCATTATTTTGTTGCAGGGATTGAATATGTTGTACGGTGGTTTTGGCACCCTCATATCGAGTATTATAATGGACCATCACATGCGCGCCATTTTCAGCGAGGGTTTTGGCTATGGCCGCGCCTATCCCTCCACTAGCCCCAGTGACAAGAGCTTTCTTTCCTTGTAATATCATTTTTAATAATAATAATAATCAATCAATCAATCAATCAATCAATCAATCAATCAACTCAATTGTGTGATCATATAATAATAATAATAATAATAATAATAATAATAATAATAATAATAATAATAATAATAATAATAATAATAATAATAATAATAATAATAATAATAATAATAATAATAATAATAATAATAATAATAATAA
>Ga0209092_10002631_pt1 | contig 16381 bp, 11 predicted proteins | sample FraStrMetagenome_FD_187446 | JGI IMG/M metagenome (GOLD analysis project Ga0209092, IMG submission 187446) | Marine eukaryotic phytoplankton communities from Arctic Ocean - Fram Strait ARC3M Metagenome (SPAdes) (version 2) | ecosystem: Environmental > Aquatic > Marine > Oceanic | place: Fram...
GTTTACAACCTGATTAATTATGATACAATTTGTTGCAAATGCGACACTTCGTTCATATCTTCGGTGCGGCGAATTAAAGCTTTCGGGCGGGTAGTTAATTACTTAATCCTTGTGTTATTTATTTATTCCACTGAGAATCAGAGATGAGTTTGTGGAGATAGTCTCGCGTGTCGGAGGAACGACGTTGATCGTGTTCCCTCATCGCGGCACTGGTGAGGCGGGTGTTCTCAGTAATTGTGGACTGAGAATAACCGTCAAGGAATGCGTCACTTAGAGAAGGTAAGGAAAGGTTGCCGTCTGTACCAACTCCAGACAGGAAGAGCCTCCAAGTGTTGATAGACCGTTGATGTTTCGCATCGATGGCTCTATCTCCTACCATAATTTTATCTTGTTTGGTTGTTGTGTGAGGAACAGGTTGATCAATGGACAAGGTGTCCGCAAGGGAAGGTTGGTCCGGTTTTGGGAGAGATGCCCTATAAATACTTAGCTTCTCATTGAGTACAGTAGTGATTTGTGCTCGAAGGGAAGCTGGGTCATTGTCAGTGGCCAAAAGTATGTTTAGGTGGAGTTGAGGCGATAAGGAAAGAGGAATGGTAGATGCCTCGTTGGGAAGAAGGTTTTGGTCGAGGTTTGCAATATCTGTTTGGGTAGGCATAGTTGCAGGGTTTTGAGAAATAGAGATATGTGCCTTGAGCCAAGTTTCGGCTACAGGATGATATGCTGTCATAGCTTGGAGCACAGAGGGGTCTAGGATGGATCCTTCAGGAAGAGAAATTCCCTTGAGTTTGGGTAGGACCATAGGAAGTCGAAGACAGCGCACATCTTTTTCTGAGAGAAATGATAGGGCTTGAGGGTGTTTGTCAGGGTGATTGGAGAAGTAGTTTTTAGGAAAAATCGTGCTGTGAGGAACTTGGATGTCTGCAGTGTTGGTAATAGAGTCATCCAGAAAGAGAAAATCTTGAAATAGAGATTTAATAGGGACGCTGATAGGTGTGGCGCTGGTGAGGGACGTACCAACCGCACCAATGAGGATAGGATCTGATTCATCAGGGTCATGAATAAGATCATGGGTTTTCTTGGGGAAGTAAATAACCGTAAGGCTATTATTTTGGACAAGGACGACTCCTTCCACAAGTTGTGATACCAAAATTTGGTTTTCACGAACGTGAAGGAGAGGAGAGAAGGATTTCAAAAGGGGGTGGATTGACGGATTGGACAATGCCGGAGGATCACATTGAATTGCCAAAGGGGCGGTAGTGCTAATAGCATCTAGGGCAGTTGTGGTAATGATCATTCTAGGCGGAGAGGGAGTCAGGAAATAAGAGTAAAGGGTAGGAGGCACACAAAATGAGTATCAGTTGATGAAGTTGTATTTTGTGAGAAGAGAAATAAGTTATGAATAGATTCGTATTTGGGTATGATAGGTGTAGAAAGCACTTGTGTGTATAAAGTAAATATTGTTATGAGGTATATGCTATAGTGTATTAAGTCAATCTATAGTATACATACTATGAAGAGAACAATGAACTTGAAGCAATAGATTGAATGTGTTGATGTGGCCATGAACACCTCATCGGAAATTGTTGTGTTTGTAAAAAGATGAACGTTGTCATTTTTTTTGCAGGAATAAAGTGACAATGATGAGGGAAACTAAAAAGATGGAAAATAGTGCTTCTGTAAGCTATTAATTAGCCGAAATCGGGAAGGTAATAGATTTTGAAATAGGATTTGAAAAAGGATGCAAATTATGCATCGAAACACGTAAGGTTTAAGTTTGAATAAATCAGATTGGGAGAGGAGTTACGGGTATGTAATGGGAGGGTATAAAGTGCAACAAGAATGTTACATTGGGTACGGGAGTTTAGTTGTGTGTAATAAAATATTTCGAAAGAAATTTTTTGAATATTGAATTGAATGTTTTAGAAGGATAAAGATTAAATCGGTAATGTGGTTGTGAATAAAGGCAAAATGGTGGTCATGGTGAAACTATGCAAAAAAATAAAACAATCTATTCTTTTGCATTCACAACCTTTGGATTTAGTCAATCGACGAGAATGTGAGAATTGTATATTGATACATTCTGCATTCGGTTGTCTATAGACCTTGTATCCTACGCAGCTTTCAATTCATTATCGCTAATTAGTGGCGTTGAACGGTTACTGATATATTAGCATTTAGGATTGAAACATGTGGAAGTTCGTGATTGCCGTATATCTTGTATCGCGTCTACGGTCAAGAATCATACCAGCCGGCCTCTTTCGACATTACTTTCTACTCCTCGTGAATTATTTGCTGAAGCCGCCTCATCATCGGATATGTCCATATCAGACTCCGAATCATCCGAAAATACATATATTTCGTTCGACATCAACAAATCTGATACCAATTCTTCCACATCAGATGAAACATCATCAACACAATCAAGTGATGACTCTTCATCAACTAAATCAACTCTAGCCTCCCTCTGCTTTGATGAATGGGAAGATGGTAACGAAACCTGGGGAATAACTAGATTACTCGACAAGGATGCTATCGATGATTTGTTGGGAGTTAATGAAGATAAACAGCAACCATCGATCCAGTTAGAAGTACAAAATGAAAGCGAAACCGACAAAATCGGATCATTTAATATTCGCAACAAATATGATCACGATTTAGCAGCCTTCTTTATGATGAAAGAGGATCTAACGTTTCTATCACTTCAGGAACCTTACTCCTCAGTTTCACAAACTTCAAATAAATCATGGTCTTCATACAAAAAAAGCGAACTGGAATCAGCCAGAATCACATGCTTTGAGACCCCTTTTCAAATCATACTCTTTGACTCATGGAAATAGGGGGGAAAAGAAATAGCACCATTCGAAAGTCTTCATCATGGAAGACTTACTTCAATTGCATTTGGCTTTGATAATAAACAGAAAATCGGTATAATTTCTATAATGCTTCGACTAAGGAATGTGTTAATTCACCTAAAGAAGATGAAGTACCAATAATTTCTGATTTTACAACAGATGTTGAGAAAAAGATCAAAGAATTCTATCACAAATTCCCGGGAATTTGTGTAATTGTTATGGGTGACTTTCAAGAAACAATAACAACGTCGGATAGAGACAATGTCGGAAGCTTTCGGAAAGATTATATTGCAAATGGAACGTTAGCAAGTTTATTATCCTCGCACTTGTCAATAGTTCGGGAAAAATCAAATGAAGATCAATATATAACACGATACGGCAATGTCAGAGGAAGAGGAATTGACCACATCTTGTTTCCAAAATGTTACAATAATACAGAATGGATCAACGATGCAAAAGTGGACAGGCATAGCGGATCTACCTATTTCCCATCTGATCACTCCTATATTCACTGCTCCATCAACAGGAAAGGCAAAAATAATAATCAGGACAGTCAAGAAATAAGGAAATTTGATTACAAGAAAATATGTAACATACGGCTTCAAACGTATACAGATGAAATGGACACATCAAATCTTAAACTTGATGAATCACAGTTCAAAGATTGCGACGGATTTAGGGATCAAAAAAGTCTATACGATAAAGTTCAAAATCTGACAAGTAACTCCGGACACAATACGATGCATTATTTAGATGAAATAGAAGAAAGAATTTCATATTTATATAAGGAGTTGTGGACTGAAGGATCAAGGCAAAAAGTTGATGGAAAAACCAATAAATTAGTTGAAATAAAAGAAGATCATGCAGCCGAACTTTCATATATCTTACGAAAATTTCAAGTTGGTATTAAGGATATAATGACCCAATTGGAATGTTATAGCGATGTCAATCAAAATAAATCAGCAGGCAATCAACGCAACAGACTTCGAAAGGAGAAAGGCTTTCACTTTACGAAATCTTGGCCAATACAAACCAAACTTCGCTACCTAAAAGTCGCGACTAAACTGAAACTGCACCTTTTAAAACAGGTATTGTACTTCTGTAAAGAGTATAAGAATTTCAAAAATCGGAACACAGAATCTCCAGACTTTGCTAATATCGAGACCTCGTGGAGTAAAATTATGAATTGCGACAGAATATCCAAAGAAGCAACAGATTGTCATCGTAAATTGACAGAAGGATTATATGTTAGGGAAAATCATGTTAAGGCAATCCAGTATGAACAATCAAATAAAAAGTATAATCACCTACCAGAGTCGAAGAAGCAACAAAAAATACCGAAAGAAAACAATGTGTTAGAACATATCCCAAAGAATGTAACGAAATTAATTAACCTGTGGCTATCAGAATCGAATTGCAGTCAATCGTTTAATCATGAAACGGATGACACTCATCAATTCTCCTTTTTAAATGATTCGGCCCTCGGCTATCTAGAACCCATAAAGAATCTAGACATCAAAAATATGGTAGCAGGAGAACTCGAGGATGCGCGCATATTCTACACAAAAGTTCAAGAATCAATCGCTATTCTCACCAATTTTTACAAGAAGATTTCAAAAACTCAACTGTGGTACAAGCATTCGACTTTGTTATACCTCCTCCAGACGAACAATATTTCGCAATTCACATCCAAAATTCTGCACAAAGATAAATCCGCACCTGAGACTCATTCGGAAATTTGGGATGCGTCTTTGCAAGGAATGCGCCGGTGCAAAAATGAATACGAAGAATTAGTTGCAACCGGTGAGTTTCACAATAATTGGATGGCAAATACGAAAGCGAAAGAAATTTGTGCCTTCGCAAAACTCAAAATAGAAGGCAAACTAGGAATAAGCGGTATTAAACTCTCACCAGAAAGGATTGTGACGGAAAAGGATATCCCAAATCTTGTCCATAATGGGAACAAAATGACTCAGAGCATGAAAAAGCAATTCGTAGCAGCACATGGCCCCCATACAGCATCTCTCTTTCAACCTCCAGAAAAAGACAGACCTGAATTATTCTATCCATTTTATCTTACCAAAATCGATGGAACGATGAACGAAGATCAAAGTTTCGGTGTTAATTACATGAAGGCAATCAGTAACATACCTTCAAAGGCCAGATACAATGGTTTCCATATGGCCGTGATCGGCAGATTTGGAGAAAGATGGCAGAAGGCGTTACTTAATATTTGTAAATTAATTCTAATTTTAAGATACATACCTGTGGATCTCAAAAGGATGGCCAGATTCCCGATACCAAAACCGGGCAAGCACAATGAGTACCGCCCCATCTCTTTATGCCATGACGTATACTGCTTCATCAATGGCATATGCACCAAATATACCAGCGCTGGAATAGAAAAGGCGAACTTTCTTCATGACGGTATAGTCGCTTATAGACCGGGGAAGGGGTACAATTCCCTTGTAACCATCGAACAGTCATTTCGGGAGGATGTAAGGGAACACTCGGGGCCCGCCGCTCAAATAGATGAGGACGAAGAAAAGTTCTTTGACAGGATTCCAGTAGAGATCCTTTTAGCAGCTATGAGAATCAATGGATTCCCTGAGCAGGGGTTCCTAGAACTTAAAGCAAGCGCAATGGGCGCTAAATTCGTTGATATAATCACAAAAAAGGGCATTGCGTACGCAAAATTTGTGTGTGGCATCGAACAAGGGAATCCGGATAGCCCAACAGTGGCAAATCTAGTGATTAAATTGAAACACGATGTATGGAATTTTATTTCTAAACAAGCGAAATCGATTTTTATAAAAAATGAGGATCTTAATGATGGTAAATATGTATTTAATTCAGTGGATGAGCAAGACGGTCCAGTGATGATCTGCAAGATAGGGTATTGTGATGATAACTCTAAATATTGTGTCGTTAGAAATGAAGATGATTTGAAATTTCTTATTAAATATTATTTACAACTAGCAGGGGACTTAAGCATGGTGACTAAAGTTGGAAGAAAAGGATCCAAGAGTGAGATACAGTTTTTCAATGTATCAGCAGAATTCGCGCTTAAAATAGATAAAATCTTCTCTTCGGCATGGAGCTTTATTCACGACGCACCTATAAGCGAAGAAGTTCCAATCAAAATCTGCCTCAAACAGTCAGAAGTCCAAAAATTTATGGAAATCAGTGGGTACGATAAGTTGGATCAAGTGGAGCAAAAACGATGGGATGCAATCCTATTCCCAAAGGCACACCGTCATTTAGGGTTAACGGGTACTATCTCGGGAATCACCAAAGATACATGCTCCAAAACTCTATCTAAAATGATGGAAAGAATCAAAGCACTAAAAATCCACCACATGAAGGAAGAAGCACAAGTCAAAAGTTTTAATATGTTGTGCAACACCATACACAGCTTTGTACCGTTGCAAGCAGGTTATGGAATGAAGGAGTTAGAGACAATAGACAGAGAAGTAATAAAAATACTAAAGAAATCTAGAGGACTCAGCTCCTCGGATGCGAAGCATAGCATGTTCTTACCAGAGTACATGGGAGGGATGGGTTTTAAGTCAATACAAGACACTGATGTCATCAGCATTGCCAGAGAACTGGAAATAGTTTGTAACACAAACTCCATTGACTCCGAGGTTTTTCGCACACGTCTAGCAGCCATTTTAAATTATGAAGAAGATGAAATGGAGTTTAGTTACAATCATGCATGGGTAGCGATCAAGAAATTAGCAAGGTTTGGAATATACTTACGTGATCAATCCGAGTATATCATCAACAGAATATTATCGAAAGTCGAACTATTACCAAGATATCAGGGTATCGGGTCAGGTAGATTTATAAACGGCAATAAACCGTTTCTTGGACTAGGCAAGGAAAAAAAACTGGATTTAGTTTACGGTGGCAAACTGCATAGGATTTTAAGAATAATGGAATCCGTAAATTGGAATAAGAAAGAGTTCAAGATAGCATATCCGAACAAATCACCAGTAGATGTAAGAATGTTAAAAAGATTTAGAAAAGAAGCTGGTGAGGAAGCTTTCGAAGAACTTACCTCATTCTACTCCTGCTGGGAATGGATTAATCCAAATTCAGAAGCAAGTATATCAAAGAACAGATCTGATTGGCGTCACATCAATATCACTTCCTTTATTAAAAAAAAGTTTCCAGATAACTACTGGCTTCTATCGCCAGAAATAATCCGAAAAGAAGCCGAAAGCATGTTACAATTGAATGTCTCAACTGAAATAGATGAAAATGCCGAGCAAGTTACACCATCTGCACAACAAAAAATATGGAGAAAAGTATTAGAATCAAAATCGCCACTGTTTATCGCAACTGATGGTGCACATCAATTAAATACCTTGGACAATGATTCAACGCGGAATAATTCTAATAGTCTAGAGTGAAATAGACCCACAGCTTCATCCTTCGTGATATGTCAAGCAGACATTCGTGATAATGAAAACCTTGAGGGAAGCACAACATTACCAGCTTGGACACATCGACCGAGCATTCCTTTGCTTTGTAGAATAGCATCCCTCCCCAATACCATTAGAACCTCCCCATCCGATATAGCGCACGGAGAGGCGCACGCCATAGCGATGCAAGAGTGGGCTTTACCACACTCCGCCTCGAGGATAATTGTTACTGACAGTGAAGCGATACGAAACTTGTATTTAAATATAAGGGAACTTGATGATGACAACATCAATAGAAGCTTAATCAGAATGCATCTTGGGGGAGTCAGCAAAAATATTACTAGCAGTTTCGTCAGAGCCCTACATAGAAAAAAGCATTCAGAGCAAAATAGTGAGATACGAAATTGCAATTTGGATCAATCTTCAGAGACTAGTATGTTGGACAATCTCAAAATGAAGAATCAAATATTTTGCACAATTGCAAAATCCTGGACAAATACGAATTGTGAAGACGAACCAATCAATAATGAATACGGCCTTTGGCGTAAAGACCACTTTGACAGACATGATCATAGGGCAATTGTGAAAATAAATTCACATCAACTGGATAGTCTTGGAAAGAAAATCAAATCAAATCCACGTTACCAGAAACTTGTACCCAATATCGCATTACTCAACATGAACCATCATGCTGATGTTAGTGTGGAACTTGCAGAAAGATTTCATAATAATCAACATAATATTACACGCACCATTTTCGCCAACCCATCTTCGATGTTGCGATTCTCCTTCTCCTGGGAGGGGCATACAATAGATCGACATATAAGCGCGTTTATGCAAGAAAAAATCTATATGGAACGTCTATTCCGGTTACGTACAAAACCTACGCAAGGATTATTATGGAGATTCTTCCCTTACATAAGCGCGGACTGGAAATACATCAACCAGCATAAAGGTTGGCTACGGAACTTAAGAGGACTTAGTAGGACGCATACTAGAAGCCTGTACAAGGCGGAAAATTATAGAAAAGGATGCATGTTAGAGTCGGAAATTGGAATTGAATGTATCAAATGTGATCCCGATCAAAAAGTCGTGCTCACAAAAAATCAAATTATCACAAAGTATTCATCATGTATGTGGTGTCCCAATCATCGTGAAATACCATGCCCACATGGAAATAGACGACATGCGATGCTTTATTGCAGCCATCCAGATTTAGTACATTTCAGAACAAAAATGACAAATCTAATAGAGCAAAAATTAAAAAATTTCTTCGTCGTTTTTGGGAGATACACAAATGAAAATAATATAGCAAATTTATTTTCTCAGATTGAAGAAAGTTGTTTATGGTTAAAAAATTCAGTACTTGGAAAGAATAAACAGGCATCACCAACAGTTAAATTCAACTACGCTTCAATTCATGATCTTCAAAATAAATATGACATTAAAAAACGTCAAGAAGGGTGCAATATAAAAGGAAACTTCTGTTCGGAGCTATTGGGAATCTTGGAGCAACCGAATGCATACGAAATACCAGACAAGGACCTCTGTCTATTAGATGCATTCTGGTTGGGTTTAGTACCAACGAAGATAGATAAACTCATTGCAAACAATATAAATAGGAAGGAAATCTTCAACTTCACTCCTGTTCAATCCGCCTGTGTTGCGATGGAAACAGACTTGAAGGCGATGTGGGAGGAGGTAAAAGAATTGTTAATGGCGAAGGCCATCGGTCTTCATCGCATCATAGGTTTCATAAGTAAAGGCAAAGAAAAAGAATACCGAAAAAAATTTCACCTTGATAAGGGCACTCACAAAGCTCTCAAAAAAGAGAAAAAACGGAAAGCGTCTGTATCAGTATCCAAAGAGGAAGAAGGAGAGAGATGTAAAAGAAATCGGCAAGAGAATGTACAACAACATAAGTCAAGCATAGACATACCCAAAATTCCCTGCACAGGGATCACTTGCAACAGAAGGAATAGCCAATGGTGTTTGGATCAAAACTTCCACCAAAACTGTATTGAAAAGAATAAGAAATACTGCATAAGATGTTCGAAGTTCTGCACAGCTATGAAACAAAGTGCAGATATTCTACAGAAAATTGGATCGAATAAGGACAGCACGAGCACCAAATCGTTACAACATATATTAATCGAATCGGCATCCAATGGCATACACTACACTTCGATGATGAACTCGCTCAAAAACTGCCAAAATATTGAAGCCTCAACTGAGGCAACATCCATCAACAAAAAGAGAATACCGGATAGGCAGAAATTGATCTGTAGGATCATCACACAAGTACATAAGAGCACAACCTCCATAGCCACAAAATTATCATTTCAAGAAACATTAAAATGCAACGCAAATACAATTCAACACGGACTAGCAACCAGACAACAATTAACAATTGCGCCAGTTAAATCAACCACCCCCAAATCGGAATCCAAACCAACAACAGATAAACAAATCATCAATATTGAATCTTCTCCTTCACAATCAGCAATCAATAACGATACAACCTCACCTTCTTCGTCAATTTATGCTAACAGGAAAAGGAAAATTTTAGCGGAAATCTTGGAGCACGGACGCTTTATATCGGACGACGCAATCACTATGGCAATCCAGACTCTTAGAACTAAAGCGGAGCAAAATAACATTTTCATTGCACACGGGTTAGCAAATGTAAATATTATCAATTGGAATAGCACACAAGGATGGGAGCGGTTCAGTAGAATATTCAACTCACGTATAGCCACATTTACCAGACCAAACGGCACATACATCATTCCCATCTTTGTGCCGGGACATTGGTACCTTGTTGTCGTCCACAAACATAACAGGAATTTCTCACAGGGATACATAATCGACTCCTTGGGTAGTAGGTCAATCTCTTCCACGCTTCATGAGAGAATCGGTGAAGCCTTCACACAGAACAGAGGAAGAATAGTGTGGGAAAACCCTCACAGTCTTGTACAATCAGAATGCGAATGCGGGCCTCGCACGATCGGGAGTATATGGAAAATTTGCAAAGGAAGGGAAGAGAAGGTAAGTATTCCAGATTGCATTGTGAAAGCGACGTGGAATAATATCACAGAAAGCGAATATAATGCAACACACGTGCGAAGTTCGGTAGCAGAATTAATACATGGTCACTTACCTGCAATGGTATCCAAAAGCGTTAGATTTTGGAAAAGAGGGGAGAGAATGGTTTCCGAAAAAAGAGATGATGGAAGGAAACGCAAGCACAAAAGACGGTCTCGAAATGAGGAATTGGAAAAGAAATGTTAACGTTAACCTTCGTTGTTTTTATGTGGTATAAATTTTATTCGTACTATTCGTATGCATGTGCTACTTACGTCTTACGTTGGAGGAAGGGAATCTCGAGCCCTCTTTGATAAAGCTTCGGCTTAGTATAAATCATTCGATGACCCGGAAGCAATTCCGGACGAGTTTTTTTGTCGGGGCGGGGCGTGAAGATCCTGCATTCGTCTCAGTACGAGCACGGTATACCACGGTAAAAACATAGAATACATAACATAACATAACCAGCCGAAACGCGTAACAGCAGAAAAACAAACGAAAAATTCAACCAAAAACAATTTCTTGCGATAATAGCTACGTACTGCAGATTTTCTACCAATCCTACGAGTAATCTGATATTTTTACTTACGTACATTAGTTGCACGTTTATTTATTTCTCTAGTACCTATAGATTCATTAGAGGAAATGATTCAAGAGACCGAAAGAACGAAACGACTCAATGATCAAGCTCCCGTCTCCCCTGCCGCTTTCGCCACCCCCGTGGCCCAACATTCTGCTTGCGAAGCACACCCCATCTCCGACCGCCATATACCACGGTTGCGCAGTCATCGCTTTTAACTCCCTCACCTCACCTAGAACAAACATCAATTCTCCCAACAACTTGCTCAAACAAATGAGTGACTTTTGTCGCATTCCCAGCCCAATTACTTCTCTGAACCCAACCCCAACACAAAATTACCTTCACATGGACATGTCAGTACCCTCAACCACACTTAATAAAATTTAATGTGTCTTTCCGTTATTCGTGATCTCGCCTCTCCATGGCCATCATCGCACAACATCTCCGCAGCTATTCCAACGGTCATATTTTGCCTTCATCTCGGGAATCCCGCCTAGATGCTCTGGGAGGCAGCAGATACATGTTGACCTCCTCACAGACAGCACCACTCCCTCAAGCACAAATTCGACCCCGTCTCCAAGCTACATTTTCTTGGATACTTCCGCCAAAGCTTTGGCATTCAAGCAAGGAGTAACTACAAGTTTACAAAGGATCACTCTACCGACGTATACGTACTATTTGTCTCCAACACCACTGACATGACCACACTTTCGCCTATCTTTTTCCCATCATCTCCTTCGCCTTCGTCGCCTCTCACAGCCTTGGGAATCCCCATCACATTGATTCCCATACCTTCCAGACCCTCCTCATTCGACAATGGGAGACTCGCCGCCTACTATGGCTCCATCACCAAAATAGTTCAAGACATCCAGACCAGAGAAGGCATAATGGCTTCTCTCCCATCCATTGTAACAGCCTCCATCAGAGACCCAACATCCTCCTCCACTAGAGACATACTCCTTCGCAACAAAAACATCATTTCCTATACTGTGTTTTACAATAAGAGCACAGTCCTCAAAACACGCCTCTTTCTCAAGAAACCTTGCCCACAATCGGAGTCTGAACCCATTCTTCGCTCGTGGTTCTCCTCAAAAGATCGCTCTGCCATCTTCTCCACGATTGCATCCACCAAAAACATCGCCATCGCAACACCTGACTCAATTGTATTAAACAATGTGTTGAAAAACTGTCAAAACTCCCTTGCACAGTACGCAACTGCCCTTGGAGTCACCCTTCCGATACCCGACTCTTTACACCCTCCAACCACCCCATTGGCTGACCCAGCTACTCCAACCTTGCCCTCTACTCTAATACAATGTGACTCAGTTCCTCCAACCACGCCTCGGTCCCCTCTCCCACTTCTCCTTGATGGTCTTACCCCACCCAGTGACAGTAGCATGGGACATGCCTCTGTGTCTCACGTCACTCCATTTACCGCTGTGGACACACCCACCACCAATACCGGCAAAACCAGCACATTAAGTATAACCATGCCCCCCCCTCTAAACCACCCATTACCTCTCTTAAACCAAAACAATTGCTTCCCCCCACTGCAAGCCTGCCACCAAAACTCCCACTTAAGCGCATTAACCCTCCCTCTCCACCAACTACACAATCTCCAACGTCAATAGCCCCAACCTCCAAGAAAATTATTGCTGCATCTAATGCCAACCCACCCGACAACTGGGAAGACGGATATGAATCCTCCACCACTCTGAACGAGTCCAATGATGACACTGACTTCGACCAATCTATTCGCCTACACGAATTTGAAACCAAACTCACAAAGTCCATCCCAAAAAAACTACGTTGCTACATCCACAAACCCCACCTTGCAGAGCTCGTCAACCATATCTATATTTCCAACAACATCGAAATATCCATTGCCGAATCCAAGAATGACCTCCTGTGCCAAGTTGAACGCACCGAATCCAAGCATAAACGCAACCTTAAGAACAAGGCCGCACTCCCTAAACGCAAAAAACACTAATGACTTCTACAACTCCTAGGAACTATACTACGAGCACCCCCACATCGCTTACAATTCCATGCCAAGTACCAGACTGCGGCCTCCACCTATATTGCAACAAACCAGCCCTCATACAACATCATCTTCGCCACTCCCATACACCATCAGAGACCATGATGATCCCACGTCAATTCTACAAAGACGCAGGGGTCTTTCAATGCTCACTGTGTCCATCATCGAAGCCCACAATATTTGGACTCCAATCCAGACTCAATTCCCACATTCACAAAACCCATAAATCCATAACCAGATCAGCTCCAAACTCCGACATCATCATGACTCACTTCCCAGCAACACCCAACACTACCTCCAATGCTGCTGCTAACTGGAAGGCGACATTAAAGTATATGCAAAGGTTGGATCCAACTCCTTTTTCTTTTCGTAAATCAATCTACCATAGATTGGATTATAAAACTAAAAAAGAGTTGAATAACCTAGCATTTAAACTTTATTATGTCTTAACTTTTACTTTACCTGTACACGAGGAATCACACAACCTCAACATTCCATCTTATGAAACATCCTCTACACCATTGTGGAAAATGATGATTCTCTTTGAAGGAACCATCCTCGCACCACCCACTGCCTCCGAACCTAGAAACTATCAAAAACTAGTCCGGCGCCGAATTGAAACGTTCCGTGATGGACGTTTCAACTCATTGCATCGAAATGCCATGTCAATCATGGCTCCACCTTCGTACCAAACACCATCCAGAGAGACCCGCACCGAATCTATTATGCGCTCCGCCAACCATGACAACTGGCGGAAGGCATCACAATTACTTAAAGATCCTCTACCTGCAATGCCCTATACACAAGAAAACCTACCCAAAGTACTCGCCCTCCATCCCCCTCCTAACACCTTCACGTCCACATTGAATATTCCCAAACCAACACAATCATTTCACACCGACACGTATACAAATGCAGGCCACAAATTCACCAATCGTCTCCAAGACAAACATTTGCTCCTGAAAACTCTCCGTAAGCTCACAAGGGACACAGCATCCGGTCCCTTTGCTGATTCGACTGACTTCTTGCGAGACATATTTCTCACCAGGATACAAACCACATCAGAACAAGAGAGCGACTATGCAAATTTAGATACCCTCATCACAATCATGACAGCTATCTTTCGTGGCAACATTCCCAAAGATGTACAACCATACTTCGCCTTCGCCGAAAGCGTTTCCTTTTACAAGGACCCGCCCCAGTGCACTGCCATACGCCCAATTGGTATAGGCGTTGCTTGGAGACGTGTTGCCACAGCACACGCCATGCTAGTCTCACGCGATGACATAGCAACTCACCTTTCTCCACACCAGTTTGCAATAGGCCTTCACTCCGGTCTCGATTTCATCACTCACACCATGCAAACACAGGTAGAGCGATATATTACCAACCAACCATCCCATGCCAACCCACCCAGCCGTGTAATCCTCCTTTTAGACCTTGTCAACATGTTTAATACAATAAGCATGGTTAAAGCAAGAGACTTAATTTATACACACTTCCCTCACCTGCTCCCTTTATTTGATGTCTTATACTTTCACCCATCCAAGTGCTGGTATAGGGATCCTTCTGGTAATCGAAATTTCTTCCTACGACAAGAAGGATCAAGCCAGGGCTGTCCCTTTGCTGCTTTCCTTGCATGTCTTGTCCTACATGAAATACTCAATCCAGTTACTACGTCCCTCCATCAACGTGCCAACCGAAGAAGAGCAAACAAGGATCTAAGTGATGATGGACATGGAGGTATCGGAATTGTGATGGCGTATATAGATGACTGCACCGCCAGTCTACACTATGATGATTTAGACTTCTTTATAGAAGAGTTCAACAGGCTGGGCAGACCTCTTGGCTGTATCCTAAAAGAGACAAAATGCAAAATACTCACTTCCACTACTACCGTCTCACCCATCCCATTCCTACCGCAATCCCATGCTACCGCCCTCACCAACGTCCTCAACAGGTACTGTGGTGGAATAAGACAAGGTGAAGCTGTCTCTGGTGTTAGGATCCTAGGTGTTCCCATTGGAAATAAAGACTTCGTGAGATCATATCAAAATAAGACACTACAAAAACTCACCAAATCCATAGCCACACTCAACGACCTCCTTACCGACCCACATGTATCAACTACCCTTTTCAAATTTTCTCTCCAACATTATACATCGCACCTACTCCTTACTGACGTCCTCCACCACTCTTCCATCTCATCTACCATATCCCAACACACATCTGAGTTTACAAACTCAATAAACTCCATAACAAACTCTTTCATTTCCAGCATCGCAGTGCATCACAGCGCACATCTCAATCTCCCTAAACACTCCTGGTATGTGGCATCCACTCCGAGTGGCCTAGGGGGGCTAGGATTCGATGATGTATGTCTCAAAGCAATTTCCCACTTCATCAAACCATTTGCACACACCATCAGAACAGCCCTACATGGCCTGACCCCACAAACTGTTGAATCACCAAATCTTGTAGAATTACCGACACCAGTCATTCTACTCCCTAAGCAACTAGTAAATTCCTTTCGTAGTTGGAAAACTTCGAACCTGAACATATTCCAAACATATCGTAACACAGTTACCCAATATGTCAGTAATTCGAATATTCCACAACTGCTAGAAAGTGAAAACAAACTTCTCACATACACACTCCATAGCTCCCTTTATCCCACTACGCGTCAGCTCCATAGACAATATACCATATCTCGCCTTCGAAATCTTTGGCCATCACTGCCTAAGGACATACAGCAGCACTTCCCATCAATGATGAGCTCCCTCACATCAGTCCCCATGGGTTCAGTTACTCGAACTGACTCATCGAATCGCTTCAAACCAGATGAATTCCGCATATACCTACAGCGAAAATTAAGACTCCCCATATGGCCGCAACAATATAAATGCATTTGTGGCACCCCAGTAGATAAGTATGGTGATCACTATCTCACCTGTAGATCCGTGAGCAAGACAGACCTACATAATCGAATGAGGGATGCTTTGTATGCCGTGACTTCAAATATATGCCCCATCATACCTCTCTAAATGGAATATTTTAAAAATCAAAATATAATGCGTTAAATGATGAAATGATTCCACTAAAATTAAAAGATATATTTTAAGATTAATGAAATCATACCAAAATCTAGTCGAAACTGTTAGAGAAGGGAGTGGAGGTAAGGTGGCTAAGAAAATATGTGGTTTCTTCAACCAAGTAACAGAGATCGACGAAGTTTACCTTCGACAACGCAAAAATAAGAACGTTGCAAAGGCAAGGGATCGTGACCACTTTACTGGGAGCAAGCACCAGGCAAATAACTCAGGCGTAATACATCAAGCGCATTCTCGACAGAATGGACAGGCAGGGTGTGCAGGCAAATATTCACATGACGATA
>Ga0209092_10002635_pt1 | contig 16373 bp, 10 predicted proteins | sample FraStrMetagenome_FD_187446 | JGI IMG/M metagenome (GOLD analysis project Ga0209092, IMG submission 187446) | Marine eukaryotic phytoplankton communities from Arctic Ocean - Fram Strait ARC3M Metagenome (SPAdes) (version 2) | ecosystem: Environmental > Aquatic > Marine > Oceanic | place: Fram...
CTCAACAAAAACAACCTTTCATCGAAGAAGATGAACTCACCTCCATTGCAATGAATGTATACGAGGCAAAAAACACATCCGATGCCATCCTCCAAGCAAAACATGACCTGATGCAACTAGCTGATACAAAAATAAATGAGTATCATCAAATGCTAGCAAAAAAGAAAAGTAAAGTCAGAGTCAAATCCGCTAAAAAGAAAAAGAAAGGACTCAAAGCCAGTAATCCATACCTCATCTAATATGACGGCAACCAGGTCCTCTACAATCCACTCAATCCCCACCCAAACTATACAATGCCCCATTCCAAACTGTCCATTTACCCTACCGCAAAACAAGCCACAAATAATTCAAACACATCTCACCAGCGCACACACATGCACACAAATAAGCTCCATTCCAACCTCCTTTTATCATAAAGCACAAGTATTTAAGTGCCCAATATGCCCCCCCCCAAAAATAAAGTTATACAAATCAAACAAAACCCTCACCAACCACCTAGCCTCCACTCACCAAACAACTACCAGAACAGCATCGAATGTTGATCCAATCACAGACCAATTCTCAGTGGACCCAACTCAACACCACGATATAAAGTCCAACTGGTCGAACACTCTCCTCTACCTTCATCGAACTGACATCATCCCATTCTCTTTCAGACGCTCCCTGTATGATAAAATACCACATAAACTAAGACATCAATTACAAAACATGTTATATAAGATCATACAAACTCTTCTCACCTCCACATGCACCCACACCGATGCCAACACACCACAAGTTCCTCAACACCAAACAACCTCCAATGCCTTTTGGAAATTATTCCTCCTATTCGAAGGGACCATGCTGGCTCCCGCCTCAGCAATAGAACCCAAAAGACACGAAGTGTTAGTAAAATATAGGATTGACATGTTTGTACAAGGAAAATTTGACTCACTCCATCGCTCAGCTACAAAAAAATTATCACCACCAAACATCACCGCACCAGACATCGAAACAAGAAGCGAACAAATACACAAAGCTGCAAACAATGACGACTGGAGAAAAGCCAGCAATTTGTTGCAAGCCCCACTACCCCCAGTTCCATACTCAGAAGAATTTCTTCCGATCATTGAAGCCCTTCACCCACCCCCAACGTCATACACCCCTGCCGAACCACTACCACGCCCAAACCCATCCCTCCACCAGCATTCCTTCAATACCAGCAACGACACAATCAGAGCTAGACTCCTCGATGAAACCCTTCTCCTCTCCACCCTGAGACGACTAAAAAGAGACAAATCCTCAGGGCCCTATGCGGACTCCACAGACCTCCTCAAGGATGTATTTCTCGTCAGATCAAAAACACTTTCCCATTCAGAAGAACGCTACCCACACATTACTCACCTCGGCAACCTGCTCAACCTGCTCTATACTGGAAATGTGCCAAAAGATGTGAGACAATACATAAATGCAAATGAAAGTGTTTCATTTCATAAAGACCTCAACAACCTCCAAAGCATCAGGCCAATCGGAATAGGCACTGCAATTAGAAGAATTGCAGCCACCCATGCAATGGCAGCAACAAAAGACTCTGCATCTGAATTCCTATCCCCCAATCAATACGCAATCGGCCTATCATCGGGCATGGAAATCGTCACACAAACAATGCAAACCCATACTTCACGCTTCATTCAAAAACCTACCTCCGATCCATCACCTCCATCACGTGCAATATTAATTTTGGATTTGAAAAATATGTTCAATTCAGTTAGTATGAAGAAATCACGTGAAATTATATACAAACATTTCCCTCACCTTCTACCTCTATTTGACATACTTTATTTTGAGGATACCAGGTGCTGGTATCGAAAACCGGACGGAACCCGGGCCTTCATACTGAGGAAGGAAGGGTCCAGCCAAGGGTGCCCCTTCGCAGCGTTTCTGGCATGCCTCGTCCTTGATGACATCATCAAACGCATCGACTCCGACCTCCAAACACGAGCAAATGCAAGAAAACACAATAACAGCATATCTGACGATGGAATGGGCACACGAGCGGTAGTAATGAGCTACATAGACGATACTACCGTAAGTATTGGATTCCAAGATTTAAAATTTTTCCTAGATAAATTTGATGAAATTGGCAAACCATTAGGATGCATCCTGAAATCTCAAAAATGCCAAATACTGACCTCAACCAACGGCACATCACCAATCAACAAACTCCACCCACAATACAAAAGCGACCTAATCTACTCCTTGGATAAATATTGCGGAGGCCAAGTCCATGGTGAAATCACAACAGGCACCAGAATCCTAGGCACTCCAATAGGAAATTCACAATTTGTGAATCACTATCAAAACAAAAAAATCCAAAAACTACGCAATGCAATCAACTCCATCCACAACCTAGTTCATGATCCACATATAGCAATCACACTTTTTAAATATTCATTACAACACTACGTTACACATCTAATCCCAACCGACCTTATCCACAACCCCAACCAGTCCAATGAACCGAAACACTACAAAACCACCTTCACTAACACCATCAACGAAATCACCAGACACTTCATCCACACCATTACAACAAATAACGAACAACAACCCCATACCCTCCTCCCAAAACACGCATGGCACCTGTCCACAACACCATCAGGACTAGGAGGCCTCGGCTTTCATGACATAGAAGCACGTGCACTACGAACATTCACAACGCCATTAGCCCAATCTATAAGAACCATGAAGTATGGACTCACCCCACAAAAAATAAACGTCAAAGAAACACTTCAACTAGACATCAACATCTCACTTCCACCACACATAACATCCACATTCAAAGGATGGAAAAACTCTTCCCTAAATGTATTCCAAAAATACCGAAACCTAACAAACCAATACATAGAAGGAGTTTTTACAACCGAACCAAAAAATCCAAAACCACTAACTCTACTCTCCTACACCCTCCAAGCTCCCCTACATTCAACAACCAAAAATATACAAAAACAAATAAGCATACAACGATTACAAACATTGTGGCCCAACCTCCCCAAAGATCTACAAAAACAATTTCCTTCTACGCTCAGCACATTAACTTCCATCCCCCTTGGTCAATCAACACGAACAGACCACACTAACAGATTCTCAGCAAATGAATTTAAAATATTTCTCCAACGAAAATTAAGATTACCACTCGACCCACCACCTCCAAAAATTTGCACATGTGGAAGACATATTGACAAATATGGAGATCACTTTTTTACATGCAAAAACCATCCAAAAACAACCCTCCACCACCGCATGAGAGATTCAATCTACACAATATGCAAAACCATCATGCCTCTAATAACAGATACAACCTCAGACAACATACACCTAGAACTACCCAATATTTTTGACACAGCGTCGCAACTAAGACCAGGTGATATTGTTATAAAACACCCGATCAATTCAACAACAGAAGCCCACAACACCACACTTATAGATGTAACTCTTATACCCCCATATAAAGCACACCAAACAGAAAAAACATTCCACGAAACCACTGAAATAATGAAAAAACACCATCAGACCCATGAGTACAAGAAATTTAAAATCAACGACCACCCACCCTCCAACTCAACCTCAGAACAACTAGCCCAGGAACTTATCACCAAACAATACAGAATGTTACCCTTCTCCATTGACCACCATGGCATGATGGGCCCAATAGCCTCCGAATTTTTATTAGGAATAGAAAATGCAACTTTCACATCATCACCCAATGACTATGAAACCAGAACAACATCAACAGAAGTCAAAAATCTCATATCACAATCAATGAAAAAAAATAGACACAAAAATATCCTAACACAAGCCAACAATGTCTGGAAACATGCCTACGGAACCAAATGGTTCACAAACACACATCACGCCCAAACCCCACGACAATGGGCAAAACAGGTAATTGGGAATACTTTTTCCATTAATAGCGCTAAACACATCATAAGAGCATTAAATAAGATCAACACCAATATCACATCACCCAAAAAAATAACACCGCAGTGCAGTAGCATCAACCTACGCACACCGAGCCAATATACCGTAAAAAATCTACGTTATCCAATACACTCTCCAGTGTAAAAAACCTTAAATAGCTTTAACCTTTACTAAAATTATTATTATTAACTTTGAACAGCAGCTGTGTGACTCTTGAAGAACTTATTTCAAAAACGATCCTCGAACGAAAGAAGAGAAATTATTCAACTAACATAAACATCGATTCGAAAAAGCTTCAAATGAAATTCATTCAGCCTCTTCTTCTTATCTGTTGTTCTGTAATGCCAAAATTTGGAGTCTCTAAAGAACTTCGACGGGTCATTCTTGGTGGATACCAGGATGCGGAACCAACAAATGAAAGAGCAATGAATGCTGCATCATTCGCTGTCAGCAGTATCTGTTTAGGATCATCTGAGCAAGGAGCTTATTCTTTTGCTGGAGCATTAATGTCCTACAACGAGAAAGTGCAATCTGGCTTATTAGAAGATGGGGGGGAATTAAGTATGCAAATACTCAAAGTCAAAGAACAGGTGAGTATGAAAAAGTTGTTTCGTTCATATATCGGTCAGTAAAGCTCATTGATTCAAATTGATATTTTTCACAGGTTGTTGCCGGAATGAATTATGATATGACGATTGAAGTCAAACTTGGGGAGAATTGTTTAGGAGCATTTAGGGTGACAGTGTGGGATCAATTTGGAGACCTTGAAGTAACCAATTGGGGAAAAGAAGTTCCTTGCTCCCTTGAATCAGAATCTACTGAACTAGACGAAGAGGATTTAAGTTAGATTCAATCAAACTCCATGTACAGTATAATGTTGTGATTATCTTTTCATGAAATAGGCATTTAAAATTGAAATGAGGAAAGTTCTTAATGATGCTAATCATTCCCTTCTAATACTGTATAATGCATTTATAATTTATTTTATTGACAACCGGAACCATTTATTATACTATGAGTATTTTATATTCACTAGCACACTTTTCAGATGAGAAAAAATTGAGATTATTTTTATGTGAAATTTGAAATATCTATTTTATCGGGGTTGTTGATTCTTTTCCTGAAGAGTGATTCTGTCATCAATCCTTAGAATGGTGATAGCTGCTTCGGTTGCAAATCGTAAACTCTTGATTTTTGAAATGGCTGGCTCGACTACACCAGCACTAAGATTATCACGTATTGCGCCATTAACAAGATCTAAACCAGTATCTTTCAGCCTGGGATCGGAATTTTCTTCTTTTTGGCTTAGGGCATGGTAAGCGCGAAGTTTTGCAATCAGCTCAGAGGCATCCTTGGCTGCATTTACAGCGAGAGTTTTTGGAATGATGAGAAGCGCTTCTGCAAACTCTTGGATTGCAAGTTGTTCACGCGTGTTCACGTTATTTGCAAACTTCTCAAGATACACAGACAATGCAGCCTCTACAGCACCTCCACCAGTCACAAGTGTATTACTCTCCAACATACGCTTCACAACACAAAGAGAGTCGTGCAAAGAACGATCCATTTCATCAAGCATATATTCATTTGCACCACGAAGAACCACGGTACATGCACCACCTTTACAACCATAGAAATAGAGCATTTCGCCATCTCCAACACGTTCCTCTCTAACAGAATCGCAATGACCAATGCAATCCTCATCAAATGTTTCATTTCCATCCATATCGGCCATAGTTACAACAAGTTTACCACCAGTTGCTTTTGCGAGTCTTTTTAGATCATCCCGGCCACATCTTCTAGCACAGATTACACCTGCTTCGACAAAATATTTCATACACAAATCATCAACACCTTTGGTTGTGAGAACGACTTTTGCTCCAGTATCAATAATTTTATTTATCCTTTCTTTTGTAATGTCCATTTCACGTTTTTTGATATTTTCAATCTCTTTAGGGTCTTTCACAATAACTTGCACACCCATTGCCATTCTATGTCTTTGAAGATTCATATCAAGCATTGCGACCTTAACACCATCTGGTCCTCCTTCTACTGATGTTGGCATACCTTGAGCTGCACGACAGGCATTTAGTGCAAATCCCTTCACAATGTGACTATCAAGAGATGATTTTCCATGCGCCTTCAAAATATGTATGGCTGAAATTGGATACTTGTACCGTTGTTTTCCATCCTTAGCTTTCACTCCATTATCTCCTGCAGATACAGCATTTGCCTCCGCGAGCGATGCCTTCATTTTCACACTTTTTACTGCATCTACAGCAAGTCGGGAGAAAAAATCTGTTTCTTTACCAATAATTTTAGACGACATACTTGTTTTAGCAGCATTTAGCAAATGATTGTCATCAAGTTCATTCACGTTGACAACCATATTTTTCTTCAAAAACGAAACAGCAGCTTTGAGAGCAGTCCTGTATCCAGAAATAATGGTTGTGGGATGTATGCCATTCTTTACCAATTCATTTCCCTTACGTAAGAGTTCGGATGCCACAATTACAACGGAAGTTGTTCCATCTCCAACTTCATTATCTTGAAGCTGAGCCAAATCGACTAAAACTCTCGCAGCAGGATGTTCCACTTCTAATTGTCGAAGAATAGTAGCACCGTCGTTTGTGATAAGAACATCACCAATATCATCTACAAGCATTTTGTCAAGACCCACTGGACCAAGTGATGATTTTACAATGTTAGCAACAGCAACTGCTGCAGTAACATTACTGATACGAACATCTTGACCAGTCTCACGTTGTCCATGCAAAAACTATTTTTAAGTCGTTAATATAGAAATGATATGTGAGTAGGATATCCAAAGATTCATCAACGTTTTGTTGATTATTTGAAATTGAAACATTTGTGAGAATGGATTCCTAGCTGTAGCAGGTACAATACAAAACATATGTAGGTAAACGATGCGTAGGAATTTAAACAAAATGAAAATGCGAGGGAAATCATCATCATTGCTAAGAGCTTCACGATGGTGATGTGAGAAACAAAAACAAACATAAAAGTCAGAGGAAACGGTTTTTAGCAGTATCAAAGCTGATTTGTTATCAAAGATTATGACATTGATTTCACTAGAATTTGAAATTGTAATTTTGATACATTTCTCTCTGCATTGGTTACAAGATCCTTTCCCCTCCAAGCGCAATGATGATTCACATCTTAAATTGAAAGACCCTCTTCATCTCAAGAAAAGTTCTGTTTAATTTTATTTCTGCTTGTTTCCTTACCAATCCCGATGATGCTGCGTTTGCACCCCCTGTTGCCATTTTATTTGTCTATCGGATGTTTGTTGCGTGAACGAAAATTATTTGATCTCTCGATAAGGTTTCCCTCCTTTCAAATTCAGGGAGATGATATAGCAGAAGGTAATAGTGGTCAGTATGAATGATAGACACCCACGATGAATAGTGTAGAAATATATGCACGGACCTACATACGACAAATCATTTTATAAAAGTTATCGTAGAGAGTGTAGAAATGGATGAACATGCGCAATATGGTATATCAATCTTATCTAGTATCCGCAACGGAAAGGTCAAAAAAAAATATCCAATTTTGTTCGAATGGGTAACTGAAAGTGCTGCTGATCATCAAGGAGTGAACTCAAAGCATCAATCAAAAGGAATGATCATCATTGAGAGAATAGGAAAGCAAAGACCAATATTATTCCCTTTATTTTTGGTTCTGAAATCAGCATTCTGTACATCAGCTACCTCAGTAAATTTCATTTCAAAAACCAATACATTTTCCTCCATTCCAGCATTATCCGCCTTTTGTCAATCTAACCCATCGACACATTCAAGAATAAAATCATTCAAATCAAATATTTCTAAAATTCACTCCGGTCAATTTCTCAGTATGTCACCTTCACCAACACTCTGGTCAGACAACCATGATGCTATAGAACGTTGCGTCCCTCCTCTTTCATCAACTTCTTATAAAGGATCTTCAGGAAGAGTTGGTGTTTTAGGTGGAAGTGCTCGATATACAGGTGCTCCATACTATGCAGCCATGGCTAGTTTGAAAGCAGGTAAATTAATTTCATGTGGATTTTTTTGAAAAAAATCCAATTTTCTTACATATTCTTTTACCCCTTTGATTTCATGTCTCAGGAGCTGATCTTGCGTTTGTGTTTTGTGCCGAGGAGGCATCCATTCCCATTAAATGTTATTCTCCTGAACTAATGGTTGCACCAGTCTACAATGCAAAAGAATTTGACAATGCCTTGTTACTTGATGATAATAAGGAAGGAAGTGATGTACGTGCAAGGTAAATTCCATGGTACTATACTACATTATCATCCAATTCAATATCTGCGCTGGAGCTATTTATATGTATGGATTAAAATTTTATTGTTTGTATTTGCTATGAAATAGACTTGTAGATGAGATGGTTTCCGAAGTAGTTTCTCTCTTCAATCGAATGCATGTTTTGGTCATTGGTCCTGGTCTAGGTAGATGTCCACTAGTTTTTCAAGCCACAGCAAAAATTATAACTGCTGCCATAGAACAAAATATACCTCTAGTAATTGATGCGGATGGCTTATTCTTATTGACAAAAGAACCATACCGAAATATTCTTTTGGGGTACGAGAATGTAGTGTTGACACCCAATGTAGTTGAAATGAAACGTTTGATCGAGACTGCAGATATACAAAATGATGACGAATCAAAGGAAAGTTCCTCAGATTCTATAGGAACTCTCAGTAAAGTTATTTTAGGAAATATTCTCGTTCGAAAAGGGAAGCACGATATCATATCCTCCATTGTTGCACCATCAGAGGAAGGAAATGAACTCACTGAAATTAAAATGGAATGCAAAGAAGAGGGTGGGCTAAAACGAAGTGGTGGTATTGGAGACGTTCTCTCAGGGACTATGGGTGCGTTTGTAGCATGGAATTCTATTTTATCGAAAGGGAGAGATACTGCTCAGAAAAAACAGAATTTGATTCTTTCGTGTTGGTCTGCTTGCTGTCTCACTAAAAAAGCAACTAGAGCGGCTTTCCAAAAGAACAGAAGATCTATGACAGCACCTGATATTTTAGAAGAAATTGGTAGTGTTTTTGATACAATGACTCGATATAAGGATGAATTTGAAGATTCAAAATGATTGCAAGGTTATTGCGCAGTTTCAGTTATGAATCATAAATATAAATCCTATCTACTCCTTATGGATGTCTTGAATGGTTTCTGAAGATATTATTTTGATGAATAATAATAATAATAATAATAATAATAATATTAATATTACGGTAGTTTGCTGTTTTGTTTTCGCGACAGCAAAAGTAATAGTTTTTCTTTGAATCAAGTCATGCTTCGGCCCACCCGTGTCAGGAATTCATTGTTTCTCATTTGTACCTGACCGTAGATTTCACAGTAGGAATATGACCGGGTAAGAATTTCTCATTTAGAGCCCCGAGACCACACAAAATAAAATAGCATCCTACAAAACTACGGAGCAGTCAATAAATTGAAGTGTAGTCACATCAACAGCTCTGAATAAGAACATCCAAGAACCAAATGAAGGAAAAAAATCTTTCATGTCTCACACAGTATTCATCATTCAGTAAAGATTAAAGAATTGAAAGATGAAGCGCCAGCTTGGGTTTCGAGGAATGCATCAAAAACTATTGATACAGATTTTGCTTTTGCTTACTGGAGCTACTAATTGGGTTTTGAGGGCCTTGGTGATATCCGAGGGGCTTGAAATACAAGATCCATCGGGGAGCATATCATCAGCTGATATTGAAGCCTATACTTCATCTGAAAGTATATTAAGAAAGAATGGTGCAAGGAAATTTGATGAGGATGATGATGTAATAATTTTAGTGACCGTCGGTGGAGATATTTCTGGAGTATCCCAATCATCGGGAGAACTTTTGTGGAAAAAAAGTGCATCAGATAGTATATTAAATAAGAATCAATATGAGCAAACCAATGAAAAAGATTGGGAAAAGCAAGAAATATTGTTTGCGCCTTTAGTTTCAACAACAACTACAACTCATTCAGAGGCATGGCGGATGTGTAAGTGAAGTTCATTTCTTTTTTCATTGACTAAGATCAATTTTTTGGAGCTAAAATCACTTAATTATCGACCAATTTTTGTAGCGGCAATACCATCTATTGATGGACGAGTACATCATGCAAACCATGAATCATCTCTACCTGACTTGGTTGCTAGAACACCGTTTGTCGACAAAAATGGTCGTTTTTATGTTGGTTCTCGACAGTCTTCCATCGCAGCATTTGACAAAAGAACAGGGGAAATAATACGCATCATGTCTTCCATTGATGATCATAAGGGAGACTTACTGCAAGCATTTACGGAAATGCATGATCATGACCAAATTGTTTATCTTGGACGAGTTGATTATGGTGTATCAGTATATGATGTTTCATCGGGAGAAGCAGAAGTTAATTTTTCGAATAGTTTTATAATGAGTATATCAGATATGCTGAAAGATGATATCAGCCCTGAAAAATCACCTGCATTCACTAAAACTTCACAACATGATTCAATAAGTACCTTCGATAAAATTATAACATCAATCTCTGAACCTGATTCGATCGAGAAACCTGCACACATGAAAAAGTCAGGTGATCGTACCTCCCCATTTTTGATATCTACTCCAGATGGCAATGTTGGACTATTTAATACAAACCGTGGTTCCATGGACTGGATATCTGAAAATAAATTTGCTAGTCCTGTGGCCTTCGGAATGTCTACATCTGGTGATTCCATGCGAGTCCACATGCTTTCGAATTCATTAAAGTCATTATCTCCTGAGCATGTCAAAGAAGAAATGTTTCAACAGTTGGAAAAATATGCAAACCAAAAAAAAAGACTCGAAACTTCATCCATCATTCGAACTTTGGACAGTGGTAATTTGTACGCTTTGCCAGTTGGGCCGATTTCGCCTGTGAAGGCTTGGTCCAATCCGAAGCCTGATTCGTCTAGGCCTCCTTTTTATAAAAAATCTCTTATGTTGCTAGACCCAATAGTACATGCATACCACGGTTCCAACTTACTACCACAACCAAATGCTGTAGACCCCCCAGAAGACGTTGAAGACGTTATTTATTTAGACCCAACAAACCTTTACAAAAATTTACAACCATCAAAATCTCAACAACAAAAATGGTACCACATTTTATTGAAAGTTTTGACATCATGGATACCACCGGCTGTTGCTTTGGCCTTTGTTATTAGTTTCGAGATAGGAAGACGAGAACGACTGAAAGCAGAAAATATAAAAATAACATATGGTAAGGGGGCTTTAGACGAAACCACATCTAGTAGAGAAGATAATGACTATGGTAACTCCTCAAAAAAAGATAGTTTAGTAAACAATATTACTACGGAAGGGAATTTTGGAGCAATCAAAGTTTCAGACGACATTTTAGGGTACGGGGGACATGGGACAGTTGTTTATCGTGGGACTCTTGCATCACGGTCTGTCGCAGTGAAAAGAATGCTTCAAACATACCACGCTAGTGCTGATCGTGAAATTTCTCTTTTAATATCTAGTGATGGCCATCCAAATGTAGTAAGGTACTTTTTGAAGGAAGCAAGAGGTGATTTTGTGTATTTGGCACTTGAATTGTGTGATATGTCCCTGCATGACTTAATTGTGGGATTGAGAGGGAAATTAGACAGCGACAATCATATGAATAAGAAAATTAGATGGGAAAAAGGCATGAAAAGTATGCTAAAGCAAATATCAGAAGGAGTACGCCACCTGCACGGCTTAAGAATAGTACACCGTGATTTGAAACCTCAAAATATTTTATTGAAACGAAAAGGATACAATCATGTAAAATGTCAAAATATTGTTCAGGCTTTCGAGAATGAAAAATTTGTCCCAAAAATATCAGATATGGGTTTAGGAAAACAGTTGGTGGGACAAAGTAGCTTTGGCATGAGCACACTAGGCAATGGAAGTTTGATGAGGGGCGGAGGCAGTATTGGAGGAGGCGGGCAAGGACATTCTGCATCCGAAAAAGTTGTAGGGCCAGGAAGTGTAGGATGGCAAGCTCCAGAGGTTATGTCAATGAGATTGTTTGCACCTTCTTCGGAGGAGAAAAATGATTCGTCACTAATTGCTGAATCCTCTCCTCACTTGTCCATGTCATCACATCGCACTTCACGTAGTGTAGACATTTTTAGTTTAGGTTGTGTTTTCCATAGCACATTATTGGACGGCGCACATCCTTTTGGTGAATGGTATGAGAGAGAAGCAAACATAATGAAAAATAAACCGGATACAAGTGTCTTAAAAGATGTTTGGGTCGAGGCTGAGGATTTAATAAAGAGCATGTTAAGTAGAGAACCTAGATTGAGACCTACAGCGACGAATGTTTGTGAGCATTGCTTTTTCTGGAATATTTCAAAAAGACTTGCCTTTATAAGTGAATTTTCAGATCGCATCGAAGCTGAAATTCTCCTTCCTCCAGTATCAACAAGTTTTAATGTTTTGTACTTAGAAAGGAACGCAGCTTCCGTTGTAGGATTGTCATGGGATCAACAACTTGATCCTGATTTGATTTTGAATACCTCCAAATTTAGAACATATGATCCTTCGTCAGTTCGAGATTGCTTGCGCCTTATAAGGAATAAATGCCACCATTATGATGAGTTACCTATAGAAGTCAAGAATAGAATCGGCCCATCTTCAGAAGGATTGATGGCTTATTTTGACGATAAATTTCCGAAACTACTTTCACATTGCTACAATGTTTGTCGAGAGAATATGATTGATACAGATATTTTTGTCAAAAAATTCAAAATACCAATACGAAAGAAAGAAACTATAGTAAGGAGCCAAATTTGTAAAGATGAGAGTGATGTAGAACCAAGCGATGACCTAAGTAAGCCGTTAGATGAAGCAACATTGGTTAGTAAAGAAAGAGAAGTAAATGAAAATTTGACTGAGGCCGAGGTATCTCGTGAAATAACTGAAGACGAAGACACTTCGACTAGCACGGACCAAATTTTGGAATCTGAACTAGTGCATTCCACAAAGCAGTCCATATCACCTGAAGCTGTGAACATGTCCTCAGTTATTATCTGGGAAAATAGTGACAATGCAAAAACACTGCATTGTAGAGGTTGGATGCGTTCTACGTCGTTTTGGATTCATGAGCCATCTTCGTTGATAACCAAACGCAATCCAAATATTATGAGATGTGCTGATGATCCAAAGTTTCGTACTAGACTCTGTAATCATTGGGATGTTTCTTTGGGAACCCATTGTCCCATGAGACGGAAGAATAAGTGTGTCTTCGCACATGGGCCTGTCGAACTTAGAGTCAAAGAGGGTAAACGTAACAGGTGAGTAAGAATTTATTTCTTACATATTTTGTACTGTTTACATTGTATTCACACAAAGTTACCTGCATTATTTACTGATATAGATGGGGCAAGCTAGTGGATAAAAAAGGAGATAACTCCAATCCCTTTCATTCAGGTGGCGAGGACACTTATGGAGCGGCCAGAAGTATTGAAAATGTTCGAAAAGAAGAAGGAAAATGGAACACGAATAGAGGTGGTAATGGAAAAGGAAATAGAAGAGGAAAATCTGGAAAAGCTAGGAATGCTACTCCTAGCAAAAAGAAAGAGAATCCCTCGTGAGGCACTGTATAATTGTATCAAATGTGTTTAACTATAAAAAGAATCTTTCAAAAGACTGTATGAAGCTTTCAGAAAATATATTGTGACGCAAAATGTTTCAAGAGTTATCTCCTGAGGGATATATCAAGCGTAAAATAGAATCTTTGTTTCTATTATTATAATTCTTGGTAATGACTTATTTCATCTCTAGGTTGGGGGTTTAATACTTTTGGTATATCTTCTCCTGAAGCTCGGAGGGCTTCAAATGCTAGTTCTGCAGCCTTGCTAACAGGTGGTGTTCTAGGTTGAATTAAGTTCCTTGTCTCTAATTTTTCTGTATCCATTACCGCACGATGCATTCTTGGCACAATCTCTGATAATCTAGGGGCTCGCTCATGGGCCAAAAGCTTACTCATTATGTAATATTGATCCCTACGATATGCATATGCCTCTCCTTGTTTCCACAAAAAATATGGATTATCTTTTTCGGAAGCTCCTTCAACTTGCTCAAGCCAGTCCGCCAAAGTCAATTCAATAAAATCTAAAAACTCTTCCGTACTAAGTGTCATTTCAAATCTACCTGTCTCTGCTCGTGATCTGACTATGTACGAGGATTTAAGATCATTACCTTGTTTCCATTCCATGACATGCTTATCAATAGTATAACGGTCGACAAAACAAAAAATCCAAACTAAAAATTCAGCCTTTTCCCCGATTAAATTTTGGAGCTTGAACCTCTCCGACAAAGGCAAACTAAATCCCTGGAACCCCTCAGAACCATATATAGAATGAAATAAGCCTGCTTTCGATACATGATCAGGTGCTTTCCAAAATCGAAGCACTGATTGAACCCCTACTAAATGCTCGTCGAAAGTTGCACTTCCGGTGTGATCAAGGACGTCGGGGACTTTCGATTCCACATAAGCGAACAAAGCTGCATCCTCCCTCCTCCACTTCTCTAGTTTGTCAGGAGGAGTATTATGAGGCGAGACCTTAAATTCAGATGCCACCGTCGTTGCGAGGCCAACTGTTTCTGTCATCAAAGAACAGAAAAAGAATATAAAAATATATATATGGATCATTTTTATTTGAGGGGTAAGCTAGAAGATTTCAAAAGTTCAACTCCAAATATCTATTGCTTTTACACCTTTCAAGGGGTATGATTGTTGTCAACAAAAACACAAGACAGTACGACATATCCAGTAAATTTAATGTTGTATGATGACGGTAGCAAAAAACACTCGTAAAAACCATACGTATATTTTTCTCAAAAACCATGTTCAACTAAAAAGATGATGGTGCTCGCTGTTTGAATGTAACATCTTGCTGATTTATGATTCATTCGCTATCTTTTATGTTTTGCGTCAAAATTGAAAGGTTGGGGAAATTGAATTCGAAAGACATGTGCAAGAATGTAAACCTAGGTATATTCAATTTCTAAAATGTACCGTAGGAGTATTTATTAAGTTTCACAAATGGGAAAACATTTAGCAAAATTTGCTCAAAATGAAGCCCATACTCATTCGAAATCAAAAAAAGGATCACAAATTATCTATTCTCCCGAGAGAGGTGGGTGGAGAATCCTTTTGTTATTGTCTTTAGTGACAAAAGAATTTTATCTTCCACCATAAAAATGAACGAGTTCTTCATACAAGGCAGAATCATAATAGGATTTGGTTTGTGCGTTGAAACGGCATTTTGAAATAAAGTCAAAGTTGAGATCAATATTACTTAAGTTTTTAATCACGATCAGCAGATGTCCTATCGATTCTTTGAAATAAACAAGGTGATTTTATATAGAAATAGCTCATATAGTCCAAGTGTATTGACAGATGAGACCTTTTTAAAACCATTCAGTTTATTCGTGACTTGGAAACAGGTACAAATTTTATGTAGAAAACGACATATTATTTTAAAATTAAAAATGTCCAAAAATACTTCTTAGCAGCAACGACTTCTTTAGTTCGTACATGTTTTTTGCAAAACGAGAATAGTGTGAAAATTTGCAAAAAAAAACGAGCAGATTTTTTTTATAGGCCTGATTAGAGCTGACCTGGAAGGTTATGAAGTTTCGTATGAGAACCATAGATGTCTTAAAGAAAAATTGTTTCGTGATTGAAATCAAGGAAAATGCAATTTATTTTCAATTATTTATCAATTGCGGTAAGTAAAAGAAATTAATTGAAATATTATGTTGTCTTGAAAAGATACATAATTTAGTGCTCTAATGTCATATTATTTTCCTCTTCACATGCTATGATATGAATTTAAAGTGTGCATCACTTCTATTCAGCCTAAATCAATAATAAAAAAGAACCCTTCCAAAACTAATTCGCCAAACGCAAACATTTAACAATGGGAATGTTCGTGGCAGACAAATCCTCACACATAAAGCTATGATTCAGCGAGCTCAAACTAAATCACTAAATTAGTTCAATAAATCGTTAAATAAGCTTTCACTAACTAATTTAATCAAAACGTGAGCAAATATTACATGTATTTGCGTGACCGTACTGGACGGGTCACAGTAATGAACTTACGTACGTTGACCTTTCCTATCAAATACATATTAAAAATATGCACATCAATGCGGTGAAACGAGAATGCTGTGTATATGTATTCTAAGCGAGACACAAACATACCGTACATCAATTCTTAGGCGAAGTATTTTTGCTCCTTCTCATATTTCATATCGTTTTCTTCCAAACATAGCATATTTCAAATCAACACACTCATTTATCTCAAACTTAAAATGACTACTGACGACTTTCTATTCACCAACATCG
>Ga0209092_10002636_pt1 | contig 16365 bp, 14 predicted proteins | sample FraStrMetagenome_FD_187446 | JGI IMG/M metagenome (GOLD analysis project Ga0209092, IMG submission 187446) | Marine eukaryotic phytoplankton communities from Arctic Ocean - Fram Strait ARC3M Metagenome (SPAdes) (version 2) | ecosystem: Environmental > Aquatic > Marine > Oceanic | place: Fram...
TGTTATCTCAAAAATAAGCAGTACCGGTAAGATAGCAAGCTCGTCAAGTAACCACATACATACCGCCGGCACTACCATTAAAAACCCATTACCAATATACCTTGACAAAACAAACCTAAATGAGCCGTTTACGGATCTTAACACAAATTTACTAACTCAAACACCACTAACACCTACATACGACACTTCCCATACTACTAATAAAAATCCAAAAATACACCTTATGCGGATTAAAAATAAAACACAAACCCCACTTAATAACTCAAACCTACCCCTAAACCTAAGTTTAGGATGTTTTAACAAATTTATGCCCAATAAACTTAGTAGTAGTTTACAAAAACAGTACCCAACTTTACCAATATTTAAATACGTACCTTATGTTAATTCAATGGCAGTACGTACTACTTACAATATACAATCCCTAGAAAAACCTAAAACTCCTACTAAAACAATTAAGTACGCACCCTATAAGCCCAATAATATACAAAAACTTAACTACTTATCAATTAAGTTTCACGCAGAAGGGTCACTATCACAAGTAGTAAACACAGAAGGTGAGTTATTTAAACCTTACCAAAAAAGTAATATAAATTCACGGGTTAATAATAACTTCACTTTAATAAATATAGGTATTTTTGTACTTAAAAATTTAACTAATTTAATATCTGTAAATTCTACCAAGTATAAATATATTTATAAAATAAAAAAATCCCTATACTCTTTCACAAAACCAAACCAAATAAAAAATATTGTATTAAAGCGTAAAGCATCTCTTATTTTCTATAAACTTATATTTTTATCAAAAAATAAAACCCATCAACTTAGAACATTAACTAATTTAACTAAGAACAGTATTGTAAGTAATTATTTTACAAAAAAACTACTTATACAAAAAAATAATTTATTCACACCTATTAAAGTAAGTACAGTTATGAGTAGCTACGATAATAATCAAGAAATAAGATTAGCTAGGGTACGATTTAGGCCGGGCTATCAGCGTTTGTGGCGTGATTCACGTACGGCACTTAAAGATTTAATAGGTTTAAAATTTATATACCAAAAACAATTGACTAAGTATATAGTCAGATTTTATAAAAAAACCTACCAACCTACTCTACTACCAAACGAATTACACCTCTCAAAATTAGCAGTGTACTCACGCATAGCTCCAGACTACAACACTTTCACACTTTTTTACAACACTAACCTATTTTTTATCAACGGTTCTTTACCAACAAATAAAAATGTTATTTGTGTACTAAACGATTTTATACAATTAATTGTTTCTAAGTGGTATTATATATTTTTCAGGTGACTATCTCATTGGACTTTAGTACGTTTTCGTAAAATCAAACGATTAATTTACCGTAAAGGCTTATCTAGCCGTTATAAAGTTATGAAATCTCGTAAACAAAAAAGTAATACAGTACCTGACTGAATTTTTTTAACTAAACACGATTTCTCAGATGTAAAACCTTTTATTGAGGTTGATTATTTTACATTATCTTTTTCTTTAGTATACGAGCCCTATTATAGTTACTATCATGCCCCTACCAACCTTTTATCACCTAAAACTAATATATATAGGTTATATAACTGAAAATACATAACATAATAAAACTGTTTCAAGTTGATTTTGTACCGATGAGTATACACTACATGTAAAAATCTTTATCCGATCAAACACTTTTAATTTTTGACAACCACCTTTTCCCACAAACTCATACTCTGAACGTAAAGTAAAAAGTTTTATACTAAACTTTGGTCCACAACACCCAGCAGCACACGGTGTCCTACGTTTAGTAGTACAGTTAAGTGGTGAACTTGTAGAGCGAGCAGACCCTCACGTAGGTTTTTTACACCGAGGAACAGAAAAATTAATAGAAAAGCGAACATACTTAAAAGCAGTACCTTATTTTGACAGACTCGACTACGTATCTGTTATGACGCAAGAACACGCATTCTGCTTAACAGTAGAATCTTTACTAAAAACTACTTCCCACACAGCATTATACGTTCAAGTACGTGTTTTATTTGATGAATTAACCCGTATACTAAATCATTTACTATGTATATCATGTCATTCTATGGATGTAGGTCAAATGTCACCTGTATTTTGAGCTTTTGAGGAAAGGGAAAGGTTAATGGAATTTTATGAACGTGTTTCCGGTGCCCGTATGCACGCTGCTTTTTACAGACCTAATGAAGTTGATTGAACTGGTTTAAATTATCAATTTTTCTTAGACGTTGTTTTGTTCACAAGAGACTGCTTTAAGTCATTAACTGAAATATTTGCTGTACTAACTACAAACAGTATTTGAAAATCACGTTTAGTAGGTGTCGGTGCCTTAAATATATATGACGCTATATCCTACGCAGCGTCAGGGCCTATGATTCGTAGTGTTGGTGTACGTAAAGATATGCGTCTTTACAAATCCGAAACTTATGCATCTTATTGATTTCTGTCACTAAATTCATTTGTTGGTAAGAGAGGAGATAGTTATGATCGATTTTTGATACGAATGCGTGAAATGTATGAAAGTATAAATATCGTTTTCCAAGTATTAAGTAATTTAATAACTTTTTCAAAAAATCCCAATTCAAAAGACTCTAAACTAGATTTTTTCTCATTCTTTGAATTTTTATATAAACATAGGAAAGACTCACTAAATAAAAAAGTAAAATACACCTCAATGGAAAACTTAATATCCCACTTTAAAAAGTATAGTGATGGTATTAGGGTACCTAAAGGTTTTTCGTATGCAGCTGTAGAAGCCCCAAAAGGTGAATTTGGTGTTACAATAGTCTCAGACGGTACATTAAAGCCTTATAGGTGTAAAATACGTACTCCAGCGTATCACCATATGCATTTAATGCCTCGTATGGCCCAAGGACATTATCTAGCTGACTTAGTAACCTGTTTAGGTTCACAAGATATAGTATTTGGTGATGTTGACCGCTAATACAAATATATTACAATACTATTTTTATAAAATATGTCAAGACATAGTCTGTGAGTTCACACTAATAATCTACAACGCCAAATGTTTCTTAAGTCAGAAGTAAAGCGAAAATTACTCAAATCATTTAAAATTAATCGTAATATAAGCTATATTAGAAGATACTTAGCTTCTTTTTATTTAACTCATTTACCTAACAAGTCTTCCTCGTCATTTTCTGTTTACCGATGTATAAGATCAGGACGTACTTGAAGTGTTAATCGTACTACTGGACTAAGTAGGTTTGTATTACGAAACGAAGCTTATAAAGCAAACTTACCTGGACTTAGTAGAGCTAGCTGGTAATATAAAAAATTTTATAGTTACTTTTACTATTGAATCTTATTTCTTAATAATATTCGTACTTACAGTCATACCTTATAGTTTGGCCACATTTTTTTTCTTAGTAGATTTAGGGTTCCGAGTCTACTTATTTATTTGGAGTTATCACGACTTATTAATAGACATTTCAGAAGTTTACGCAATATTCATATTCATATTCTTATTACTTAATTCAATAATAGCACCATCAATAATTATACAATACACAAACTTTAGTACCAATAACCAACAAAAAAACAACAAAACTAATTACTTATCATCCGGGTCACTCTTCATAACATATGCTTGAAGTAGTAGGTTTATATCCTCTTTATCTAAAATAAAATAATACACACTATTTAAAAATATAAATTACATGACACGGTTTAGTTTAGATATTTTTGACCTATTTTCTTTATTCTTTTCATGATACGTCAAACCAGTTTTTTTAAATCAAAGTTTTTTTTTAAACATACAATTCTTACTACTACTACTTACTATAACTCTATTAAAATTATTATACACACTATACTTAAGTATTCTAAATCCTATAATTTACTGTATGTCAGTTTTTAAAGTTACCTCCCTATTCTCTGTATTTATAGCAATTAAGTTCGTATTATTAATAGCGTTACTAATATTCGTACGTGGTGGTATACCAAGGTATAGGTACGATTTTTTAACAAAACTAGGCTGAATTAAAACATTAAGTTTAGTATTAGCCCTATTTATAATTAACCTACTACTTTCGTATCTATAAACTTTTAGTATTATAAATACTGATCTACTATTATTTAATATAAAAAATAACTTACCAATATTACATAAACTTAGGTACTGTTTAGTAAATAACCTTACGTTTTATATTGATTTACTTTTCTATATCACTACAAAACTAACAATATTAAAAAATTTTTTTTGAAAAATAAGTAACTTTTCTGACTTATACTGATATTTTTACGTACTAAAAGATGTAAAAACGTTATCATATTTATCTAAATAAACCTATACACCTGTATTGGCAGAATGGAAATTAGCTTAATCGGTAAAGCATTAGTTTTTGGGACTAAATAGTGTGGGTTCGAATCCCATATTTCCAAAATATAACTACAAACTGCCCGTACTCTTACGTAAGTAACCACTACAATTTATTAGTTTCAAAAAAACACCGATTTAAACGAATAACCTTTAACAATTCAACTATACAAATAGTCAAAACTTTGTATAGATCAGGCGTAATAACTAATTTCATAATCATTAAAAATTCAATAAAAAGTAGTAACCAACTTAGTATTAAGTTTACAGTACTTTTTTATAAAAACTCCCCCTTTTTTAAAAAAATAAAATTAATATCAACACCTTCTAAACAATTTTTTATAACTAAGTCAGCCCTAAAACTATCGCAAAAAGTTTTTAAAACCTCCTTAATTATAATTTCTACCAATAAAGGATTACTTACTCATCAAGAGGCCGATGCGCTCGGCCTTGGCGGTAAAGTTGTCTATATTGTAAACTAAACAACTTAATAAATGTTAGTTATATCTAAATTTTACAACTTATTAGCTTTAAACATATCTAGTTTACTTACTTGGGTTACAACTACTCTGTACCTATTAAATAAAAACCCTATAACAATTTTAGCAGCTTTTATATCCCCTAAATCAATAAGTCAACTAAAAATAACGTTTTATACATCTTTTTTTAAAAACTTCTTAACTTGAAATTATGTACTTAATAATAAATTAACAAAATCAACACTAAATGACGTGAAAATTAATCATATAATTACTTTACAACACAGAACTAATAAAAACCGCAAAACAATAAACTTATTTACTACTACACCCGTAAACTCTTTGTACTTATTATTAAATTTCCTACACTCCGAACTTTTACTCCGGACACAAATAATTGTCTACAAGTCGTTTAGTTTTAGTTGGTACTATATACACGGTTTTGTATTTATACTTTTCATAGACGCTTGCTTAACAGATGATGAGCCTTTATGGGAACCAATAGAATGAAGTTTAGTACAAACCTGAATATTATTTATTTTCAGTTTCGCATGAATTGCTGAAAACTTAATTGTAAGTAGGTACGGTAGTTATGCAGGTCGGGATAAGAGAGTATGAATGGCATGATATAAGACATTTTGGTTAATAGAAGGTTACTATGTACTTAATTATGGTGTAGCTGTAGTTTTAGTCATGGTACCTTTCTATTTTGAAGTAAACTACAACTTATCTTTTATATATTCATGGTGAAATTGGTTTTCAAGGGTATTTTTCTATAAATTCACACTACTATATACCATAATACTTTTAATAGCGTTGTGGTTACAAGTTAATGTTCGTTGGGTAGGGTTTAAAAAAGCCCTACTCTTAATAAGTATAGTCAATATGCTACTTGCGTACTTGATATACACCCAGTTCATAATTATTTTTTTTGGTTATTTCACCGATCCTATATGATATCAAAAAACCCGCTACGTTGACTACGTACAACTAAGTCACGAACCTGCAAAATGGGGTTGGGGGTCTGCAAAAAAAGACCATTTCACTTATCATGGAGTAAAAACTGTTTTGTGGTTTAAAAATGATGGACCATTTGCCACGTCATTTTTATTTTGTCAAATATTCTTTTTTATATGCTTATTCTGCCTGTTTATATATTGGGTCGTACTATTTAGGAGAGTTTACTCCCTAAGTGAAGTGCCGCTCACATATACAACGTATTGTATATCTTCCCTAAAACAATTTTTCTTCTTCTTTTTATATTTTTACGTATTTATACTACTTAGTTTCCTTTCAAATTATTGAAGATTTCCTATAGAATATTTTTTTACGTGCGAGTATAAATCATGGTATATAAATCTATACGGTATTTTTGCCGACTACCCATCTTTTATATACAACATATTATTTAACTAATTTATTATAAATGTTATTCGTAAAAGCTGCTAAAGTCGTCGCACTTGGTATTGTTTTTTTCCCTATAACAGGTTGCGCAATCGCAACTGGAATAATTTTCGCATCACTACTTAAAAGTGTTTCTTACGCACCTGACTACGAAGAAGTATTATTCAACTATGCTATCTTAGGATTTGCTTTTGTTGAAACATTTTGTTTTTTCTTATTCTTTGCTGCCGGTTTCATTTATGTTTTATAATCAATTTTTTATTAAACTCCTTAACCTAAACCAAAGTGTTTAGTAATATATTTATTAGGTTAATTATTGGTAATATGGGAAACCCGACTATAACTCGATTAGGACGTACGCAATTTTGGTATAAAAAATGGTACACAGATTTAACATACAACTCGCTACTAAAAACCACACACACGCTCGAAACACTTTTAAATTTTTACTTTCAGTATGGCTTATTTTTCACAAACAACCCCCTTTTCCATAATTATTGGTATAAAAACAAGTTTTTTAAAACAAATAATTATAATCAAAAAGACAAGCAAAAGAGTCTATACTTTAGAAAATATTATTATGCACACCAAACCCTTACAATAGAACATTCCTACTTTATAAGACTAAAAACCCCTGAATTTTTCCCATTACGTCTTTATATACTTAAATATACTAATTGACTAGTTGCCTCTGTACAGTGGTTTAAGCCACTAAAAACCGTAAAAATTTCAAAAAGCAGTTACGGTAATCAAAAAAAAAACTCGTCAGTCTACACTAAGGTTAAAGATCGTACTAAACAACAACGGAATAAAATACTTATTTTATTGCTATTAAGTTTTTACAAAAAAACTAAACTGAAATACTATTTTTAGTATATAAACATTGTTGTGGTATGACGCACTTAATAGTAAAAACTCAATTCTTTTTTTTAAAAAAAACAACCAAAAAAAAAACAAATTCTTACGTAATAATAAGTTTAGTCCGTCTTTACGACGTAAAGAATCAAACTACTTAACCACATATGTATTGCCTGCGAACTGAAAAATGGTAATTATATTTAATATTAATTTACATACTTATTATATTTTTATGTGATCTCAAACCTATTTCTTTAAACTACCCCTACCTCATATACCTAGCATGTTAAGTTTTGACCAAAATACACAACAAATATCCTTTAGTTCATCGTATATAAATAACTTCTCTAACTTATATAACGCTTTATCAAACTCTTTTTATAAAATACTAGTAAAACCTATTTTTACAAAATTAAAATTTAAAGGTAAAGGCTACTATATATATAAAAATTACCGTAATACAATTACACCACAATTTGGGTACTCACACCGATTATATTTGTATACGTTTTTTTTATACGTTACGTTTTTAAGCAAAACCTCTTTAATAATTTTTGGACTTAACCCCATAAATTTAAGTAAAACGACGAAAAACTTATTCACTTGAAGACCGCTAAATATTTTTACGGGTCGTGGGGTTAGGTTTTCTAAACAACTCGTATACAAAAAATCTGGAAAAGTAAGTTCATATAGGTAAACTCTACAAATTACTAAATATGATGCTATGATCTCATATGATTAATTTATACACCCACTACATTAATATTATCTCATCATATACTTCTATCGAAATATTTTATTCTTTTTTTGTTTCGTTTTGATCAAACCTATTTTTATTAACTTTTATACTCTCTTTGCAACTATTTTTGTAAATTTTATATATATTTGTATATATATTTATTATGTCTCACGTAACTTACGACTATTTTTTTAAGACACAACAATATAAAATGTATTCTAAACATACAACTTTATCAGAAAAAATAATTATATCAAACCTTTTCGCCCAAAAAGCTAAAACCTACTCGTTAGTAAGTTCTAAAAAACAAAAAACAATTATATTTAACTTAAACTTAAAAACCTCTATGCGAAGTGATTTTAGGTACTTAACTTTCAACCTTTTTCGGTTGTTTTTCTCAAACTCTAAAGTTGATATACCTAAAGTACTACTTAGTTTAGAGGCATTAACTAGGCCTAGTAATCAAGTAACAACATATAAGTTTAATAACTACTTAATGAATTCAGGTAATTTTATAAAATCGCTTACACAATTGAACATTTCATGGAACGATTCACTTAATAATTTTTTTATGCTATCTCAAAATACCTTAAGTTGGTATTTTGTATATAACCAACTAAATCATACGTACACTAAGCAACACAAGCATACACCCATAACCACATTAAATCAGTTACTAACAACTTATATACGTAAAGCACAGCCTATATTCTCACTGTACGTATATAAAATAAGTAAAAACATATATAAAAATACTAGAGGTAAGTCTGGAAAATTTATGTTTTTATGGAAATACGTCCCTACATATAAAAGATTATTCATAGTAACGTCGTGGTTAATAAAAGAGTTGGGGGTATTACCACAACGTAAACTAAAACTAAGGTTAACCCAACTACTACTCAATATGTCACAAGCACCAACCAAAACTTGGGCGCACAGAATAAAATTTTTTTCATATAATTACGTATATCGTAGTTGTCGCAAAACTTTAGCATCAACTTACACATGTCAAAGTTTAATACAATAATAAATAGGTGATTTTGAAGTATGGATACTAATAACGTCAACAACAGCCCTGTCAACACTAGTATATAATATTATAACCTCTGTGTCTTATAAAGATATACTACGTAGATTTGGGTTTTTAAAAGCTAGTCGTAGAGACTTTTATGAGTGCGGTTTTAAACCACAAGTGCAGCGGCCGGTACAGTTGTCTCTACAGTTCTTATTGATATGTGTGTTTTTCTTACTTTATGATATTGAGTTAATTTTCCTATTCCCATTTATATCAGGATCAACGTTCACTGGTATATATGAATTGTGGTTAATATTCTTTTTTGTGTTTATACTATTCGCTAGTCTAAATATAGATTATGAAAGGCACGTACTTTATTGGCAAGAGTAAGAAAGTAAAAATAGTTGTAATAAATGCTAGAAGGTCGTAATTTTCGTAGAGCTTTATGAGGATACCATCCAACTTTTCAAAACATAGACATCGTAACTAATTGAACATGGAACCTAGTTTCACTCTCATCAATGATTTTTTCATACGTAAATTTTTATGTAAACAGGTTAGTTTTACCTTTTTCAAGTGTCACCTCTATTATAGGGTTTATGCTTATGCTAGTTATTATAATGCAAATAATGTCAGGTTTTTTTCTTGGTTGGTATTTTATGCCAGAACCAGGATTAGTTCTTGAATTACGTGAAGAAATGTTCAACGATACAAGATTTGGTGCCGAAGTATTTTATATGCACGTTCGTGGAGTCGATACTTTAATGGTATTATCCTACTTACATATATTTAAAAAATTATACCTTAAAAACTACGTTACATCTGAGTCAGACGGTTGAATGTTAGGTGGTTACGCCTTTTTATGGTTCCATTACATCGTATTCTTAGGTATATCATTAAGTGCTTCACATCTTAGTGATTTAACATTAACTATAGTAGCAAATATAGTATGGTCTTTATTCAATAATATATATAAAACATATTATATAGTTTTTACTAATAAACACTTAAACGTTGATCAACTAACTCGTATGATGATATTTCATTACTTTACACCTTGATACTACCTCTATTTAGTTAAACTACACGCACTATTTTGTCACGAATCATGGGATACTGATAGTGGTGAAAATGTTTATGAAGATAAATCAGGTTCATACGTATCATGGTTTTATGATGGATTACTCAAAGAAATTCAAGATGCTTGATACTGGGTAATGTTCGTTTTTATATATTTTTTTTTACATCACTTTAATGGAGCTACTGTTAATTTTTTCTTTTTTGAAAGATGGAATATAGTTGAGTTAGATGATATACGTTTTTATGGTGTAGCCCCTCATTGGTACTTTAGACCATTAATGGGTTTATTAGTTATATCACCAACTCATTACGAAGGTTTAATGTGGATGGGTTTATGATTTGTTTTGTTAGCTTTTCTACCAATATTCTATAATTTATATAACTCATTTAATAGATATGTAGCTACTATACCTATGCAAAACTCATTACTACAAACTTCATTGTTTATTACTTTTATGATGTCTTTATTTTGTGCCTCTAGTATGTTACCTTGTGGAAGGTATTATTACGAGCCTGAAGGTGGGTACGTAGGAAACCCCTGAGTTAAGTTCTCTTACCAGTATATGTATGTTTACTTAGCGTGGATTATACACCATTTAGACTTAATAGACCATTATATTTTTCAATTTAGTCAAACACTTGTACGTAAATGCAGTGTGTATGCTTTAAGATTTGAACGCTCGTCAAACCAACACAACCTTGTATCAAATAGTTAATCTTAATATTAACTTGTGCAAACTTTACCAAACACAGCTAAAAAACTATCTAAGTACTTAATAACTAATTTAACAAACACCCTTTTTATTATTACCACTAAATCTATCCAAAACGTACTACTTAGTTTATGACTTAAGGTAATTATAAACCTTAAATTTATAAATATATATTATATACGTAATGAGCATTTATGGCTTGACGGTTTTTTATTCGATTTTTTACAAAAAAAAACTGCAGATATATGAGTACGTAAATTTGTAATATATACTGGTTTTTTGTTTTCAGAACGCTTAGTTTTTGACTCTATAGTAAAGTTATATATAGACTATTTTGTTTGATATATGCATAAATTTACAATATTTGAGGTAAGTAACGTTTTTGAAATGTTGACTATAGTGGTTTATTTCGCTATAACGCTATTTTTTTCTATGATACTTTTAATAATCCTATTTTAAGTACATAAATATAAATGTTTGTTGTATGTTTTATATACACCTTTCAAAACCAAATAATTTACAATTTAATAATAAACTTAACTGTTTGGGACCACTTAATACTTAAAGTAATGGATACTTTTATATTATATTCTTATATTACATGTCAGAAGCTATATTACTAAGTGCATTACTAGTAGTACTATTAACTTTATTTTGTGTTCTATCAGAACGAAAATTATTAGCATTTGCCCACCGACGAATGGGGCCAACTTTAATGGGACGTAACGGATCGTGACAAATAGCAGCAGACTTATTTAAGATGCTTACTAAAGAAATATTCCTCATACCCCGACCAACAACAACACTTGCACCCATATTCTTGTCATTATTATTCACTGCTCAACTACTTTTCGCATTAAACTTTGCGTGAGGACCCAGCCTACTTTTAGTTGATTCAGTAGACTCTATGATACTATACCACCTAATATTAATATTATTATCTAATATTTTTTTTTCTGTAGTAGGTTTATTAAGTCAATCTAGGTATGCTATAATAGGTACTGTTAGGGGGCTAGTTCATGTAATATCTCTAGACATTTTCATAACAGTTATATACTCCCTATTAGTGTTTAGTGCTCAATCGGCAAATTTTCATGATTTTGTATTATTTCAATCTGGTTATTGATGCCTATTTTTATATGCACCAGCTGCGTCAGGGTTCGTATTAATACTTTTTTTAGAATCAAAACGTGCACCTTTTGATCATTCTGAAACAGAAGCAGAAGTTGTAGCGGGGTATTCAACTGAGTATAACGGCCCTATGTTATTAATGTTTTTTTTAGCTGAGTATCTACACTTAGTTATATCTGCTATACATTTTATTATATTTTTTATTGGAGGTTGAAATAGTTTCGAGGTGGTAATGTTTTTACCGCCTATATTTGCTTCTTACCATACAACTAATTTCCTAGCTCCAATATTCTCAGTGTTATAATACTTAATTTTAGATTATACCCTTACTTACTATTTATTTTTGCTTATACGTACTATATAACACTTTTTTTTTCACTCAAAGTAACATTTAGTACTAATTTATATGATATATATACTCATATATACGTAAATGATTTTTATTTAAATAATTATTATTTCTTGTGAACACAATTTTTCATCCTCCCCACATTACTAATTTATATACTATACTACTACTCCATACTCTTTATGAAACTTAAAAATTATTTATACCTAATTTCGTTAACAGTTTTATTATTGTTTTTATCGTGGTGAATATTTGAGTATTACTTAACCAATAGTTATAACTATGTAGGGTTAAACGTACCTTATTACTACAACAACCTACTATCAAACCCACTAAATAAGTACCATCCGATTATGTTTTTTGTATCGTACATATACGTTTATAATATTGTATCGTATATAAATAATTTTCAAAATTATAGAAGCTCTTATTGTATAAACTTTATATCACATGCGTTTTACAAAAACTCTAACACAAAACTAAACATATACTGGGTACTAATGTCAGTATCTTTGTATTTTGGGTCATGATGAGCTTTACAAGAAGGTTCTTGGGGTGGTTGATGAAATTGAGATTCTTCGGAAGTTTTTGGATTAGTAATATTAACATTTTTCTTGTCACTAATACACTTAAATCAACCCCAACTAACACATACCCACGTCACAGTACTTTGTTACGTGTGGGTAATTTTAATTTTTTTTATCTACGTAGTATTACAAATGAGTTATACCCTCGTATCCCATAATTTCGGACTAAGTATATTAGATTACGGTTATGTAAACACTAATTTTTTAGCTACATGCACTTTATTAATTGCATTATATGTTCTTCTGTACAAAATTATATTTTCGAGTTTAATTAATATTATGTTATTAAGTACTAAATATTCAATAAATACCACCTACACAAAACGTAAGTACATACTAACTTACACCGTAACTATCTTAATAATATACGTGTATGTTTTAAGTTTTAATCCTATCATAAATAATATTTTTTGAACATCACTAAACGTCGAAATATTAAATAAATGATTTTCGTGAGCAAACCCAAAATTAACACTAATGTTATTAATATACCTTTTTTTTATATCTATAAATAGCCCAACACTATTCTTTTTTACATTCCTATACATACCTTATTTTGTAAACTACTCCCCCATTATATTTTACAGTGTTTTTAAGAATATTCAAACCCTACTTTTCCATATAATAATTTTTATAACGTTCATAACTTCTATAAATATAAATAATTCAGTTTTTATTGTATGAGAATATTTTACTAACTCCTACACTGACTACTCCGCCCTTAAAACCCGTAATCCATATATAAATACGTTAGTTGTTGATAGTCCCTATATTATAAACAATATAAACACTCTTAACTCTAGCTACAATATAGGTACTACAAACTCTTTTTTTTGGTTTAGTACAAATCTTAGTAACCAACTTTTTCTACTAGATTTATCAGACGAATTACTAAGGCAAGTTATATACAACCATACATTTATGTACTCTTTTAAGGTACGTATACATGACACCTCGTCCCTAGTAACAGATCTTTTAGTAATACCAATAGTAATTGTTGCTATTAAATTTATTAGGAATAGTGTTTTAATTATATTTTAAAAAATAATTATAAGTTATTAGTTTAATTAATATAAATAATTAATAAATTATTTATAATATAATTAAGATTATTGCAAAGCTTTGTAGTACAAAATTTTTTTAAAATATACCCTATAAATGAAAAAACCAAACGTCAACTACCTTCAATATTATTAAAATATAGTAGTTACTTGTTAGTCAATATAATGGGTAATTTAAACTTACAGTGTATTAACCTACACTCTTCATACTTTCAATCCTTCAACTTACTACTTTATATTTTTGGAAAAGTTACAAATACATTATCTAACAACTTACTTAGTAGTATAAAACATAACATACTCACTAAAATACTAATATACTTAACTCAACCCCACAAAAAATACTTTTTCCATAAAAAACCATTTATATACCAAAACACAACTAAATCAATAACTGGTGTATCGTATAAAACAACACTAAATAAATTACTACTACTAATACTAAATGTTATAACCAGCGGCTACATTACTAACACAAACTTTTTCACTGTAAAAACTAGTACACTACCCCTTAACACTAATTTCAGTTTTTTTACGTTTATAAACCTATTCTACTTCAAAACACGTAGTTATTAGTTGTAAAGTTTACCGTTGCGTACGTTATAAAAACCTATTTATTATGTTCAGTTTATGTTCTTTTGCACCAATAATACTAATCTTACACTGCCTCTTCATATTCTTATTTAAGCGTTGATTAGGTCCTATAGGAACTTTTTACAGCTCTGCAACTTCCTTTTCAACAGTCATACTCTTATCTTTATACGAACTTTACCTTGTACTAGTAAACGGTAATTATTTTTATGTAGATTTTGGTAGATGATTTTTTTGTTTAGACCTAATCGACTCTAATTTAGTCTTCTGTGTAGATAGTCTTGCTTTAATCTCATCAATACTTGTATTAACTTTAACAGTGTTTGCACTATATTTTGGTGTTGAATACATGTATAGAGAAGCATTTATAAATAGACTCCTCTACTTATTAAATTTATTTGCAACTAGTGTAGTATTTTTATTCTATTGTTATGATTTTTTTCTTATACTTTTTGCCTGGGAGTGTATAGGTTTATTCTCATTTCTATTAGTTAATTTTTATTCAACCCGTATATATACACTCAAAGCAGCGTTAAAAACTTTTGTATTTTCGAGAATCAGCGACATGTTTATGTTTCTGTCTTTTTTGATGACAATAAGTTCATTTATGACAACAGACTTATCGTTAATATTTATCCAAATACCCTTTATGGCGTTTCATTATCTATTTATAGGTTCAACTGCTTTACACTTCCTAACCTTTTTCTCCTTTTGTCTAGTTACGTCAGGTGGTATTAAAGCTGCGCAGTTTTTTTTTCATGTATGGTTACCGGATGCAATGGAAGCACCTACCCCCGCATCTGCACTCATACATTCTTCTACTTTAGTTGTAGCTGGTATATTTTTGGTTATACGCTTTTCAATACTATTTGAGTTTACAATATTTACGAATTACTATCTTATCCTGCTGGGAGCCTTAACACTTTCATTCGGTTCAATTACCGCAACTTTCCAAAATGACGTAAAAAAGTTAGTTGCATACTCAACTATAAGTCAAATAGGTTATTTAGTTTGTGGTTGTGGTTTTTGTTGTTACGAAGAGGTACTATTATACCTTATAATACACGCATTAAATAAAGCTTTTCTTTTCGTATTGGTAGGTTACATAGTACATTTTTTTAGCGGTAATACTGATATGCGTCAGATGGGAGGTGCTTACTTATACTCATTTGATATAACCGTATTACTTTTTGGTGTATGTTTTAACTTAGCAGGCTTACCTTATAGTGCCGGTTTTTTAGGTAAAGAGTTTTTACTGTTACAGGTAATGCGTGAAGATTTTATATCTTATTTTGTACGGGGCTGTTGGTTAGTTAGTTTTTTTTTCACCCCAATATATATGTTTTTTTTAATATTTTTAGTAATGTTTAATATAAAAAAAGGTTCTATATCTGTATACGTCGGTAATTGAGGCTTTAAAAACAACTATAACAATTATGTCAGTTCGTATACAAAAAACTTCTCATTTAACGACTGCTCTAGTTCTTGGTATAGATCTTATCGACACAAATACCAATTCACTGCCTTAACTTCTAGACTAACCTCATACATGCTTTTATCTTTCTGAATATTTTTTTTCTTTTTTGGCGAGTCTTTATTATTAGTACTGTTTAATTATTCGACACCTATAGATACTATTACCTCTGCTAATTTTTTAGTTATTAAGCAGCATGTAATATTTTTTATACAAACCTCCTCAACAAAATTACTTAAGTATATTAACTTTTTTATCTTCTTTTTTACTCTAAACGCCTTTTTTTATATGATAAATTTAGGGTATAGTTACAATTATAACTACTTTATGTACTCAACCCGTAATTCAATTTTTATCATACTACTAACATATGTATACTTAATGTTAAGTTTTTATTAATTAATTATTGTCAGGTAGGTATAGCTCAATAGGCAGAGCAATGGGCTGTGAACCTAGAGGTTGTGAGTTCAAGTCTCACTATCTACCTTATTTCTAAACACCTTATTTTAGATATAAAATCTAAAGAATC
>Ga0209092_10002640_pt1 | contig 16352 bp, 9 predicted proteins | sample FraStrMetagenome_FD_187446 | JGI IMG/M metagenome (GOLD analysis project Ga0209092, IMG submission 187446) | Marine eukaryotic phytoplankton communities from Arctic Ocean - Fram Strait ARC3M Metagenome (SPAdes) (version 2) | ecosystem: Environmental > Aquatic > Marine > Oceanic | place: Fram...
AATCCTATTTCGCCAATTTGAGCATTCCTGCTGTATGACTTTTAAAATAATTGAAATCATCACAATCCGTCTGCAACTGCTATATGTCTTTCAAAAAACGTCAATTGTTCAATCTTGTACGAAGTAAGCAGTTATGTAATACTTTAATTTAAAAATGCATCTTGAAAAGTTAATATTTTCCAATCAAATAAACTAAGTTAATTGCGTCAAATCTTGTTGCTTGCCTGAATGCGATGTTGCAGTGAATAATTTAGATAATATTTTTATATTATAGCCTAGCATTTCATGCTTTAAACGTTCTTATCTTGATCTTCTCTTTTTCAAAAGTAAGTAATAAAGAGATGAATCCAAAGTGACAGATGTAATCGCGAGAAACTGTTTTCTAAAAATTTTGAGATCAGAGCTTACGTAGTATGCTCCAGTAGATTTTTATGAGAACATGATCTATTTTTGAATCGATATAAAATCTTGAGCAGCACTGGGATTGACTTCAGCATAGTCTTGCTTCAACGCAACCCAATCCATTCAATCTGTAATCATCTTTCATTATAATGAAAAAGCTGAAATGCAAGAATTCAGTTAATTGCAGTATTCGCATGATAATTCTCTTATTATTTGCATATGCTGTCTACATTTTACATTTCAACAATTTTCACGAAATTTCAATAAATAAATCTTCATATGCATCAATTATATCGACTTCTTTACAACTCCCATTATCTTCAGAGTTTTGTATTGATTGGAATGATGAAACAGCAGATGAATGGTGGTCAAATAATCCAACCTACATAGTCACGAGTGAAACAAAGACACATTTTTGTTTTTCGAAAATGCAAAACGAAGAAAAGATCCATTTTTTTCAATCCTTACACGATATTCAATACAATACTTCCAACTGCCATAATACAATCACCCAATACATGTGGAGTTCAGGACTGGGGGCTGATATATCCAATGTCAATCTAGGCCTTGTGATGAGTCAACGATTACATAGGCCGTTTCAGGTAACGTTAAAAGAAGGAAATTTGTGGCACTATGCAGCCTTCAAAGAAGAATATCGAAAGGGTAGAGATCCAGTATGTCCCACAGCAGATATGTTTTGTTATTTTCTTCCCCTCGGTATTTGTCCTGCAGGAAAAGTAGAAACAAAGGTACCTGATTTTGGCTATGTCTCCAATGAAGACTTATTTGATCCATGGTTACGAGAATATTCTATGCGGCCTCAACGATGGCTTCGAAAACGAATTTTTGATAATATTCATAACGACAACGCCATCACATCTATGCCAACATCAGAACAACAATGTGCTGTGATTCATATACGAAGAACAGATGTGGTACTTCATGGATCATTGTCTCGCAAATATTATCCAGTCGAAGCGTATTTAACAAAACTGCAAAAATCTTTCCCAACTGTAAAAAATATTTTACTTTTTACCGATGATGCTAATGCCATAGAGGAAGCTACTGATTTACATCCAGATTATCATTGGATGTATTTCCAAAAGAAACGACACCGTGGAAGTGAAGGTGGATGGGAAAATCAGATTCCATCTGATGATCCTGCAGATGAATTTATTTCCATGTTATCAGAATTTGAATTGGCGAAATCCTGTGATATACTCGTTTATACAACGAGTGGGTTTGCCAATATAATTCAAAGCAGTATGAAGGCGACTGGAAAGTTTGTGCATCTTTTACAATTGGATGACGAAAGATATGCTGAGAGCAGTAAGAATAGAGATTCTGAAAAGGAATTAAATAAATTATTACTGGCAAAACGAAAACAGGAAAGAGAGAAGTAAGCTAAAATGACACGTGCATAAAGTCTTGTCGAGTAATGATCAATCCTTTCATTGATTGTATAGGTATCTTATTCATCTGTAGATGATACTCTTTATTTAGCTAAGAAGCATTTAATTCAAATAAAGTTGTGATAGTTGTCCAAACTAGACTCATGCTTCATGATTGACTAAAGTATCTTCATGAAAGTGTCTAAAATGTAAGTATGTGTGACTCTTCGATGCAGTATTTTTTTCAATTTTCGCCAACGAAGACTTCGTTCCAGCTATGAACGATTCCTCTGGAATATCCATCAAAGTCACCAAGATCTTGAACACCAAAATAGGGAAAAATATAGTCATCATAAAAGTATCCATCCACAAATTCCAATCAAATCTAATTTAATAACAAACATAAATGTTTTCACAATCCTAAAGAGATGTATGATACGGTATGATACGGTAATATAGTATGTAAAATGACGGGAGCAATTCGGGATTGAAACCTTGATTATTTTCGAATTTATTATTTTTCATGAATTACACGTAATAACGAGCGAACAATGGCATCGTTATGGCTGCCAGCACCCACACGAAGCACCCCAACAGGTCCACTCACCTCCTCCTCGACATCATCTATTTCTTCCTCCAATGCGCTCACAACGATCAGCACTCATAGTAACAGTACAAGTAATAGTAGCAGTAATAGAAACACAGCAGGGATACATATAGCTCCATCGTATGTAGAACGATGTGATGCAGCAGCGAAATGGCGCTCATTGTCCAGCGATGAACGTAAAAGCAGAAAGTCGCCCTTCGTACCAAGATCCATCAAGGACTTTGATGATGGAGGAGCCTTTCCAGAAATCCACGTGGCGCAATACCCGCTTCACATGGGAAACCCCCATTTGAAAAAGCGACACATGGTAAAAGAAGAAGTAGAAGACGATAAACCCAAACGTGGAATTGTGTCAGGTCTAGTGTCTTCCACTGCACTGGTCAATGTAGAAGTAGATGAGCATGGAGAGATCTCGTACGATGCGATCGTGAAACAGGGTACAAATGCAGATCAAAAAGTGTACACCAAACACTCCGATTTGAAAGGTGGAGAAGCTGATCCCAAAGCCATTCAATTGCCCACTGCTGAGGAAGAAGCTGAAAGCACGCTGAACACCAGCACAGCCTTACAAAATCTCCTTGACCAAAAAACAGCCCTTGCCAAACCCACAGGCTCTGCCATCCTCAACGCCAAAACATCTCAAAACCAGGACGCCAAAACTCAATTTATCTCGTATCAACCCAACCCGGACGCGCCCGGTTTCAATCCGGCCGCCAAACAACGCATTATTCAAATGGTCCCTGCACAACTGGATCCCATGATGCCTCCCAAACACCAACACAAAAAAGCCCCTCGTGGTCCTGCCGATGATTTCATACCAGTGCTACACGCTCCACCCACCAAACTCACCAAAGAAGAACGAGCCAAATGGAACATCCCAGCCTGCATTTCTAATTGGAAGAACACTCGTGGATATACCATCCCCCTGGACAAACGTCTTGCTGCCGATGGAAGAGGTTTGCGCGAAACGACAACGATCAATCCGAATTTTGCAACTTTCTCGGAGAGTTTGTATGTTGCCGAACGACAGGCTAGAGATGAAGTGAAGATGCGTGCCAAGGTGCAAAAACATTTAGTCATTTCGGAAAAAGAAAAGAGGGAACAAGAGTTGAGAGAATTGGCAAATCAGGCACGGTTGGAGCGGCATCAGAATCACAATCATGATGATGATAATCAAAATATTATGAATGACGATGATGATCATATTGATAATCGTGTTATCAATGACAATGATCATGCGAATGTTGTTCCAGATTCTGATAACCATGATCGTAGCAAGGAAGAATACGAAGATGTCTCGGCGGCAGCGCAGAGAGATAGGCTTCGAATCGCGCGCCGTAAGGAACGAGAACGGGAACTCCGTCTTGAAAAATCTAATAAACGACAACGTTTGGAAGAAGATCGTGATGTCTCTGAAAAGGTTGCCTTGGGAGTGCATACAGGAGCATCCGCCTCGGATCAAGTGGATTCTAGACTTTATAATCAATCTGCGGGTTTGAGTTCTGGCTTTGGTGCAGAAGATGAATACAATACTTATACGAAGCCTCTGTTTGAAAGGGATGCAATTGCGAAGAGTATTTATAAGCCCAGTTCGGGGGGTGCCATGGATGCCGATGAAGAATATGAAACCTTAAAAAGTGTGGGGACCAAGAAATTTCAACCGGGTCGAGGGTTTGCAGGTGCGGAAGGTGGTGACAGCAATACTGGAGCTGGTCCTAGAAATGCACCTGTCCAATTTGAGCGTGGCAATGATTAACGAATGATCCATTTATTGGAAGTCTACAAATATAAATTATAAAATGTTATAGTAGTATATATAGTAGATGAATTTACAGTTACACCAATTCTCTTCGATTGACAGGAGGGTTATTGTCATTCACAGATTGTCTCGTAGTATTCGATTGGAATTCAATATTGGCGGCTCCGAATCCAAACACATGATACACAGACCAAAGAAGGAAGAAAGCAAATCCTAGGCCTCCCGACATGGATGCAATTTCTGATTTGGAATAGCCAGCATCTCGAAATGCTCCCGTCAAATACGCAGTCAAAGCTTCCAATGCCAAGGCGATGGAATGTTCAAATGCCAAAACCCTTCCTAATTTTTCTTCCGCTGTCAGTTTCTGAAAATTCATTGATTCATTGATTGATTGATTGATTGATAAATTTGTCAAGGAATAAAATCAAACCATGAATGATAATTGGATAAGAATGTCTTACCTGCAATAATAAAGTCGAATCAATCCATAAGACACCGGATCCAATATTGCGGACAAAGGTATAGAAACAAACGTAGAAAAAGTCATCTTCGTCCACCAGAGAAAGTCCCCACCAGCCCAACGCCATCCATGCAAAGGCCCACACACACAAGGCCTGCAATTTTCGTGGTGGATCCACATCTAACAAGGAATTTGTCAGCAAGGGCCCTATCAAACAACCCAACCCCACGGAACTGGACAATAATCCCAATCGGCGACTGGTATCAGCTTCATCATTGTCAACATGGGCATAGGAGGTATTCAGCACATCTGATGATCCCCACACGGCACTTGCACAGGGTTGCAGAAGCACGAGAAGGCCAAATCCACACATGGAGAGATATTGGAGTACTTCTTTGGACATATTGTACAAGGATCGAAATGGATAGGTGAGATAGCAACAACATTTATTGATGTATTGGATGTAGTTGATATACTTCATGCAGTTGCTGTAGTTGTTGTAGTTGTTGTAGTTGTTGTAGTTGTTGTAGCTGGTATTATTTGAATGATGGTTGGAAGAATCCTGAGATAGTGTGGTGGTAATTTTGGCATCCCGTTTGTGGGAGACAGAAAAGGATCCATCCAAGCCTTTGGTAATACAGGAACTGATAAAGTAGGTTACACTATCAATGATGAAGCAAGCCTCTAAACCCACCAATGCCGAAACAGGCCCCATAATAAAACCGCCCAATGCCAGCATAGAAGACCACATCACACCATTCATCGTCACAACCCGTTTCAAATCCTCCTCTTCCTCCACTAACATGGGGACGATTGCTCGTGTCACTGGCTCATACAAAGCATGCAGAGATGCACGGACGATTGTCACGGAGAACAAAATCTCCACATTTTCACTACGAATTGCCACTAAGTAACCCAACACAGCAACGCCAGAGATCATATCCAATACAATCATGCACTTTTTCCGATCGTACGAATCTGCCAATATTCCACCCAGAGGTGTCCACACAATATGAGGCAATGTATGTACCATCACCATGGCAGCTAAGGCAGAAGACGACCCTGGGGACAATCGTTCTATCGTCAATAACGAACCTATTCGACTAAACCAATGTCCTAAATGTTGACAAAAGGTGGCCAGAAGGTATATTTGATAATTTCTATTTTCACTCAACAGTTTTATGTACGAGTATGGATCATAATTATTCATCATATTGGGACATTTGATGGTTGCTTGGAATTTGCGTTTGGAATTGCGTTTCTCATTGTCGATTTCCATTTTGTCACTCCAATGAAAAAATAATAATAATAATATAAGATCATCTAAAATCGGAATGCATAGGGGGACCAACCTGCGCAAAAGTCATTTTCATGTCAAAACAGTCATTTTCAAAATAATCAAAATAAATTGAAAAAGAAAACAAATAGAAAAATAATTGTAGGGTTTCCGGGCCACCCGGATTCAAATGCAAGAAACATCAATAACTACGCAATATTGCAACAAGCTACAAGATCAAACGCTTGACGGGATAAACGATGTTTCATGTTTTAGAATTTTTGGTTTTTACAGTAGTGTGTTTTTTATTGATATGTTCATGTTCAAAAATGATATTCTTTTTTTCAAAAGAGAATGAGGCAATTGCGTTGTCCTACAAACAATTGACAAACATATGTATTATTTTTGGAATCTACTGCAGACCCAACTCCCATCATATTAATGTTGGGGCTTAAAATGTTAGATCTCGGTGTTCTGAATTTCATAAATCTCTTTTGTATTTCGCGGATACTGCTTCCAGAACTCACGTTCAGTGAAAAGCGGCTTTGAGGATCAAAATTTTGTTGTAGCATTGCAATATTTCTCTCATCTAAGGATAGAATTGTATTTCCTTTCTCGGACATTTTCTTGGCGTGATTTGTAGCGATTTCATCTAGGTATCCGCTTCGTTCCAATTCGGGTAAATAATGCGATACTCTGTGTTTGTTTATCATCACATGGCTACTCGCGTACATTCTTGTATCCGGCATTAGTCTTAGCTTTTCGGACATTATGCGCTCTTCTCGAGGAGTGCGGAATTGCTTTCGTTCCGATGGAGTAAAAAATCTTTTCAAAACCCCTTCTCTTGATTTCCATTCAGACTCAACTTTACTTACTTTTAGCATTCTCTTATTTTGCGCCGTTGCTCCAATTTGAATAGGATTTTTTCTCACTTGGCTTCTTTTTGGTTTTTATCGAAATTATGATGGAAGGAAAGAGAAGCTTCTTTAACCTTGTTATGAAATAACAAATCGTGTATGATAGATTATTACATAATCACAAGTATCTTGGAATTGTTGAACATATGTACGCATAATTCCTTCTCATAATTAATAATTTGCCTATGTTTGTTAATAATTAACCTCTAAAAGAATAGAAAATTGTTCTCATTTTAAACTATTCTGTAAACATCTTTGTTTTTTTTTAGAAATGGCCTAGTATGTTCCCAATTTATGTAATTGCCTGCTCAACTTATCCAAGATCCCCTGGTGAATATATGCAAACGTGTTTTCTGTTCATCTAAATTAGTATGATAGCACCCGATTTCGAAACAGTTCCTATGCAATGTTTTCCGAAAACTTCACAGGTCTCATGACCTCCGTTTATTCTCTAAGCGGAGAAATTTCGAATTCTTCACAAATTTTCACGTACGTGCAGCAATAATTTACAATAGCTATTTTTATTCATTTGTTTACAAAATAAATAGTGTTTACAAAATGCAGGTCCAACAAACTCAGAAGCTAAGTGACAAGGCTCAAGTTGTCTGCTGATATAAAAATCCATCTTCCTTATTACATAGCGTTATAAACTTGAATGTGATATTCAATGAAGAGCTACGATACCTTAATGTGATGTACGTCAAAACAAGGAATTTGTCAATGCAACTCAATTGAAGCATCATACATCATACTTCTAAGACACGCAATGAGCCAACACAAAGTAACTAGTTAACAATCTAAGTTTAATCCAAATGAATATTTTTCACACAAGGGCTTGCCCGTCGTCATAAATGTTTCAGTCTTGAATCAAAACGCAAGCGCGCCCTTGCTTCATAAAATATTTCAAAAAACACTCTAGAGAACAATGCTCCATAAGATCCATAGTTTTTTAATCTTGATTGCCAAAACGAATTCTTACAAAACCTTTTCACTTTTTGAATGACAAGAAGGCAAAATGAAATGAATCTTGTTTTGTCCCTAATCACTTTCATTTTGTTTCGTGCGTGCGGTAACCTATTTGGGCTTTCCCCGGTTGTGGAAAGGCCTCATTAATATTCATGTATGTTTTTTCTGTCTAAATAATCAGCTGCTTTCATTTGCAACACCGAAGCAATTTTGTTTATTTATACGTGTCACGGATGGAGCTGTAAAGCAGATGAGATTTCTGAGAGAATTAAACGAAATGCACCTTTATATATTGAGATCTTGGCTGAGGTTCAATGGCTAACATAGAATATTTTATATAGTAAATAAAACCATACAGCTGTATCGTATATTGTATAGTCTAATAAAATTCCCAACAGAACCAAAACCGGATACTATACCGTCATGCTCGTAGTCTTTTGTAAGCTAGGTAAATATAATACTTTTTTGAATAGAACGAAAAGATTGACTGCTGTGTCGATAAATTTCATTCGGATACGGAAGAAAATGATCCATTATTAATTTTGATTTTTTTGTTTCTAGAGCTAAATTGACTCATGTTATATCTTTTAATTGCCTATGGGTTGTGCTCACTTTACAAATTAGAAGAACGATTCTATACTACTGATAATTTTAACTTCAATCCTAAAAGACAGGTAAAAAAATCTAGAATATGGTGATTTTTATTGTACCTAGTTTTTGGAGTTTAACTTTGAGATTTTATACTTTTGTTTGGTCAGTTTATTATTGCCTATAGACACCAATAATTGCATCGTTCATTTTTACATTACAAATTAACAAATTCAAAGGTGGAGAGTTCTTTGCACATCAGTTGCTTAGCTTTTCTAGCCAGCGACAGATGCGGTTGCATTTTAATACTTAAGAATAGAGTAGACCTTTTTGCATTTTTATTTATATATTTCTTTAAACAATTATTCTTATATTCAATTTAAAACGAAGCTTTGTTTTTTATCGATGATTTTCAAGATGAATACATGGAAAACACAGTAAAACGGCTTTTACTTCAGTTTTGGCTTTAGGCATTCGCAGCATGTAGTTTGATTCTGAGCTCCATAGATTTCCCCATGTCATATTTCCTTGCATGGATCTGCAATGTTCGCTTTATTTTTGATTCGCGTAATTCATTATCTCTCATGGCCTGTCTAATTTTCAAAATGGTTGACTTATAGTCCAATTCTATCCAAGCATGCCCTGACTTGTCACTTGAGCATGGCTTCAAGAATCTGCCAGGTGGGCTTTGCGATCGAATAATAGAATATATTTCTTTAGCGTGAACTTTTTTTATTGCCTTCGGACAAGTTTCATATCTTGCCTGGTATTTCTTTACAAGTTGCATAAAATGGATGTTCCCATGATGATGGTAAACATGAGTACCACGACCTGAGAGAATATCTTTATCTGTTGGTTTTACTATCTTGAATTTCCAGTTCAATACTTTTTCTTGTGGACAAAACATTTTTTTTGATGTTACCTCATTGGACTTGTCGGCGAATATTGCAATTAGGCGAGGCATTGTAGGCAAAATATTAATAAGCTTTTCAGCACAGACTATTGTTCGGAAAATTAAATTTATGTGCTTTATATTTCATCCTTGCACTTTGTCAACGAAAAAAAGGAACAAATATAATAACATGGGCTACGTAGGAGTATATTAATCAAGAGAACTCGAATTTTTAATCACGTGTCGGCAAACCTATGTATTTTAACTTTCTAGAAAATATGCAACAATCAGTTCTACTTTAACGCAAAATTTATTTCACTGATTGAATTATACGTAGTGAATGGTCTTGGATCCATAGATTAATTATAGTATAGGGTAATTTTCTATTCTCCTGTTTTTTTAATCAATTTCTTACTAACACAAAATTCTCACTTAGAAGTTCGATCAGAAAAAATACGTCAAAAGAATTCAACTTTACTTGTGTCTCCGATATTATTTCTTATAATTAGGGCCTCAGAGATGACATGACGATGGAGTCGTGTAATCATTAGTTGAAATTTTTTCAGTATTATATTTCTTATCTTATATTTGCGGATCAGAAAAATATGTTCGGAGTTCCTCTTCTCAAGATTAATATCGAAATCATAATAGGTAAAATTGAAAGTTTTATCTTGTTCCTATTTTTACAGAAATCCTATGCAGACCAACATTGCAAACGTCAGCAACCCATTTATTTAATTATAGGTTATTCTTGAACTCAAAAACAAGACTGCAATCAACATAGCTCTATATTGTGCTATACCGTACAGGAATGTAAGTCTTCAAAAAATTTGGCCTATTGTGATTATTATAAATACCTTCTGCTGGTAACTCAATCGCACCGTTATTGCATATAGAGCACCCAGGAAAAGAATATAATGATTCTTCATGTCAAATTGTTGTTGAATTCACCAACCATATACAACCTCCTTCGGAGAAATCCTAATCCAATATGAATTGATTTTTTTTCATAAGAAATTTTCGTTACTGTTTTCCCTTTGTGCCAGAGAAGTTCTCAATCACAAGGGATTACGGTGTTGAATGTGAATTGCATAGTTGAAAGAAGAGACAAAATACGTCCATCGCTATTTATTTTTCCATAAATGCCTTTAATGTTGAACCATGTCAAAATTATGAAAAGTCCAATAGATTCTAAAAGTCGTGACTCATGGTGTAATGAATGGACCAAAGGTAGAAAAAGATAAAGTCAAGCAGATGAACTTGCTGCTCTCAGAAAACACCTGCTATGCATGGTGCTTATGCAGCATTAGAATGAGTTTTCATCCAGAAGCAAAGGGAAAGGAGTTCATACATATCATTCGCAATATCGAAATTATCTAAACTTATAGATCATGGTCTAGTTTGTGATGACACTATTTTTCCTGAAAAAATCTGAGAAAGAAACCGTTGCACGATCCTTCCTCTGTTAAAAAAATTATTTTGTGTTCATCCTAAAACATGTTGTGATCTTGGTCGATTTAGAAGTGATCTTGTGGAAAGAGAAAGCGTTATGTAATTGACGAAAAAATGGAGTTTTCCAACCTAAGGTTGTAAGGTTGAGTTTGATATAAATAAAGAATTGAATCTTGGGATGAATTTATTTCATTAAAATGCGTCATTACAGATATATCAAATAAGGAATCAACAAATTTGTGGATAGAAATAGTTCTTCATCAACATGTTGATTGAGCAAACGTGTAACGTTTTTTAAATAGATATGGAATAATAATTTTAGGAGGTATCTCAAATCTTAATGTGGCCAAATATGGATTTATTGTGCTTAAAAAGGTAAATTTGAATTATCAACAAATAAATCGTCATAGATTCTCTTTTTTGTAAGATGAAACCCTCTTGTATAAAAAGTATAAATAAGGAATTGTACGAAATTGTTTCTATACCAATGACCATAAATGCATGAATTGAATTCAAGTGAATAGCATAATGTGAGATTATTTGATCTTATATTTGAATATTGTACAAAAGCAACGAATAAACTATGTTCATAATCCAACGGTCTAAAACAAAATCGGTCTCTCATCCCGTGCGATTAATTTGGTTTATTTACTCAATGACACCTTCAACAGCTTGCTTTTGGAGGTAGTCCAACAAAACAGTTAGGGCTTTGGTCTCTTCACCAAAGTCAGTGATGACAGCGCAAGAAGTTCGTACTGCCTTCTTCACGCTTCCATCATCGTCTAACTTGGCAAGTCCACACCAAGCTCCCAACTCTTTTCCGCTATCCACCATAACGACACTTACTTCGCCTTCAGAACAGAGAGCACGAATGAGTTTTTTGTACTCTTCGTTCTCGCAGTCTTTAGCGAGGCAGCATAGACGAGCAGATCTTTGATCGAGAGCCTTGGCGCATTCGTGAAGTCCTCTTTTGAGTCCATCATGGATCAAAGCCTTCTTCAAGACCTGTTCATTGTTTTAATAATAGTTGAGCACTTAGCTATTTGCTATTTTCATTCATTTCATAACCGACAAAATGTACATCCTTTACGTACCTCTTTCAAGGCGTCCAAAACGCTCATTTGAACTTCCTCTTCCACAACTTCTTCTTCAACTACTTCTTCAGCAGCGGCTACTTCTTGTTCGTCGGACATGATTCAAATTAATTCGTTACCGAAAGGATAAGATAGATTGATTATATAGATGAGCAAAGTTGACTCTCACACTACAGCTTGTTGGATAGACGTAGGGTCCTCGAATGACCATAACAACGCCGCCAGTTTTCTTTCATTCGACTTCATCATATAAATCTACGTGGATAAACATGTATGGAAATTGAAAAGTTGTTTTGCCAAAGTACTTATTTACGTACCAAACTGCTCATATCTATGTAATGTATGTAAGATGAATTGTGGTTGACATCTAAACCGTTGATTTACATTTGTTTCTCGAAACCAAAAGTCAACTTACCATTTACTTGCGTACAGGTAGAAGCAAGGTAAATAGGGCCCGTGATGCTTGTATTTATTACATTCACGTGCTAAGGTGCAATTTTTACTATTTTTTTTATTTGTTGCGTCATCATTGTAAAATTAAAAAGAACTTTTCGTTTCATTCCTCATGCATTAATCGGATTAATCATACATAGTAGATCTTGCATCTCTTCTTTTTGGTTTACGCTCCTATTTCAATAGTAAGGATGATTTTTTTCTTTCTCACCTCATTATCAAAATCATGGGCGATACGAATTGTATTGTGTGTTGGATCCAATTTATGTACATTGAAGATATCCTCAGAAAGATAAAGACTATGTGCTGATAATGATTCTTTCGGTGCACTAAAATATAGTTCCTTTGCTTCAAGAAATGATATGAAGAAGGGACTAGATTCATTTGAAATGATTTATTAATTTCAATGATCTATTCATGATTTTGGTTACATCGTATTATTCTGTGCTTAAAGTACAGGAAGAACGATACGGAAATGGTAGTAGACAAACATAACCAATAGACAACCGCCCCTTACTTCTCATCTATGTTTGTTTGTAAAAATTACTGGCAATCACGTATTCATTGGAGAGTGTGACTATTGTTTGGGGTATTATTATTAACTTTGTTGCAATCAGTTCAAATGAAAATGAGATAATGAAGCGTCCTTAGTTGGTGTGTTATTGCATCATCTAGTGCTTTCCAATCTGAGACAAACCCATCCTTCTTAACGCCAAGACGGGTTATTGGTCCAGACTGTTATCGTCGAGGAAAAAATCTCCTTCCATCTTTTTGCTATGGAAGCAATATGGACCCCGTCCGATGTTGAAGAAAAATAAATCATTTACTTGCTGCCTCCGCAAATGGTGAAAGCGTATCATCACCAAGTATAGATTTAAATTCAAATGATACCGAAGTGGAGGTTCCTGAATCTCCTCCTTCATCATTTTGTAAATTCCTCACAATGCAGACAAGCAAATACTTCATCTAAAAATGGACCCTCTCCCATCTTACTCAAATTTTACAAACCGATAACTAACAGGAAAAACGAGTCGTGTTCACTATCATGTTTACAGGAATTCCGGACTGAAATCATTTTTCATGACGGCTGCACAGCAAATCAAACACGCACACCATGACGTTCTCATCACAAAACGAACTCTCCCCTACTAGACATCTAGGCATGCGAATCCGGATCAAATTTTAATCATCATTCGAGTTACATAGATCATCTGGCACATAAAACTCTCCATCGGGATTCGAATTATTCGAATATTTATTATTATGAAAGAACCAACCAATATCCAAATGCGCTCCAAATGCACTCCAAATGCACTTGGAAATTTGTCAATAGTTTTTCCATCCTCCGGGATTATTATAAGCTTTAATGTAATCCGACAGTTTACCCAACAATGAATCTACCTATAATGTAAGTGATCGAATCACTATTTATAAGCAAGCGTTCGTGTACTTACTCCATCTAATCATCATCGATTTCTTTATATTAACTTTCTACAAATCCGAAATATTTTTCATGTTGAATCATATATCTAGATTGAAACAAAGTCATGCATATTTATATTAAAATTGGTCTCTTTTAATGTTTTAACTCTAAAATAAGCAAACAACTAAGACAATTTTTTTGTCAAAACAAGAATCTAGCTTTTCACAAACTGCCTAGAAATTCTGCCCACCTTTCATCTTCCAGAATTGCTTCTGTATCAATTGCACATCCTGAAACCTGGAAGAAACTATCAAAATCGCTTTTAAACCTCGCTTCTCCTCCTCTCTCTTCAAAGTATGTAGGGAATAGAGTTCGTTCTTGATCTACGCTATGTTGATAAATCTTATCCAACACATCGTCGCTAATGCACTTCCATGGAAGATCCTCCATCTCAATCTTCAGGTCATGTTCCACGAATCTCTTAATCTGTCTGAGAGCTTCTTCATCGTTTATATTCTTTCTGATAATATTTTTCTCTTTGGAGAACTTGATAAGCTGTGTGAAGGCTGCACTATCAGATCTTCCATTAATATGAATATCCCCTTTTGGCTGTTTGGCAAGTTGACACATATTCTTCAATCCTGAAATTGCATTGCAAAAAAAGCTTTCATTTAAAGTATACTTTTCATTGTGAAAATTGAAAACAACCACATTATCAAAAACTGCCCCAAAACTATCTATCATTGCTATAGGAGTTTCTTCCTTTTTTTTTTCGTAGTGTTCTGTAACCCATGTCACGAAACTATCATGGGTCTTATGCATATTATTGCCTTGAAAAAATTGATTATAAAGCGACTTGAGCCATTCATGAAATCTTCTGTAACCGATTGCAATATGTGCGTCAAAGGATTCACTGAAGATCGCTTTGATATCTTCTGGTTCACGCATCGAAAAAATTTCAGAGCTTAGGAGAATGCTTCTGTTCTCTTGTTGAGATCTTTGAAGAAAAGCATCGAATTTTTTCAATAAAAACTCATTTTCAATCGGGTGATTAAGAGCCCCAGCAAAGTTATGTGCAGGATTCGTTGCTTCGAACCTTCCGGGAGCATCATTTTTCTCAGGATACACGTAGTTGTCACGTGCAAGAATATCCAAATGCTTGGTTATTTCCTCTTGGATAGATGTTGTTCCAGTTTTCATAGGACCAATGTGAATAATAACCTTTGTTTTATTGCCTTGAGGAATTTCTGGCTCTTTCTGCAAGATGAATAAGTCTTCAGACTTTTCATATAGAGAATCTAAATCTTTTTGTTCATTGAAGGTATTTCCTAAACTGCCTAGAAATTCTGCCCACCTTTCATCTTCCAGAATTGCTTCTGTATCAATTGCACATCCTGAAACCTGGAAGAAACTATCAAAATCGCTTTTAAACCTCGCTTCTCCTCCTCTCTCTTCAAAGTATGTAGGGAATAGAGTTCGTTCTTGATCTACGCTATGTTGATAAATCTTATCCAACACATCGTCGCTAATGCACTTCCATGGAAGATCCTCCATCTCAATCTTCAGGTCATGTTCCACGAATCTCTTAATCTGTCTGAGAGCTTCTTCATCGTTTATATTCTTTCTGATAATATTTTTCTCTTTGGAGAACTTGATAAGCTGTGTGAAGGCTGCACTATCAGATCTTCCATTAATATGAATATCCCCTTTTGGCTGTTTGGCAAGTTGACACATATTCTTCAATCCTGAAATTGCATTGCAAAAAAAGCTTTCATTTAAAGTATACTTTTCATTGTGAAAATTGAAAACAACCACATTATCAAAAACTGCCCCAAAACTATCTATCATTGCTATAGGAGTTTCTTCCTTTTTTTTTTCGTAGTGTTCTGTAACCCATGTCACGAAACTATCATGGGTCTTATGCATATTATTGCCTTGAAAAAATTGATTATAAAGCGACTTGAGCCATTCATGAAATCTTCTGTAACCGATTGCAATATGTGCGTCAAAGGATTCACTGAAGATCGCTTTGATATCTTCTGGTTCACGCATCGAAAAAATTTCAGAGCTTAGGAGAATGCTTCTGTTCTCTTGTTGAGATCTTTGAAGAAAAGCATCGAATTTTTTCAATAAAAACTCATTTTCAATCGGGTGATTAAGAGCCCCAGCAAAGTTATGTGCAGGATTCGTTGCTTCGAACCTTCCGGGAGCATCATTTTTCTCAGGATACACGTAGTTGTCACGTGCAAGAATATCCAAATGCTTGGTTATTTCCTCTTGGATAGATGTTGTTCCAGTTTTCATAGGACCAATGTGAATAATAACCTTTGTTTTATTGCCTTGAGGAATTTCTGGCTCTTTCTGCAAGATGAATAAGTCTTCAGACTTTTCATATAGAGAATCTAAATCTTTTTGTTCATTGAAGGTATTCTGATCAACCTCCTCAAATTCAGTCGTCAAGATTTCATTTTCTGTGTTTTCAAGTAGGTCTGTGTCTTCCAAATATCCTTCTTGTTTAGAAATAATTTCTCGGACAAAGACATTGTTGCGAAGTGGACAACTTTCAAGATTATTTCGCAAAATTTCAAGATAATTGAACTTATGCACATCGTCAGGTTCCAAAAGGGCTTGTTCATTCCATTCATTCCAAGCTGTTAGAAAGTACAAATTAT
>Ga0209092_10002641_pt1 | contig 16347 bp, 17 predicted proteins | sample FraStrMetagenome_FD_187446 | JGI IMG/M metagenome (GOLD analysis project Ga0209092, IMG submission 187446) | Marine eukaryotic phytoplankton communities from Arctic Ocean - Fram Strait ARC3M Metagenome (SPAdes) (version 2) | ecosystem: Environmental > Aquatic > Marine > Oceanic | place: Fram...
TCATTCTTTTCAACGAATCCAGCAGCAAAGTAGTGTTACGAACTCACTTCTGTTGCCTACCTAATACAATTAGATACAATCTACGTAAAATACATTTTTATTACATTAGTTTCAACAATATCACTTTGTATTCTTCCATATTGCACGAAATCCCTGTACAATATCCATCCATGGAACTAAATTGAATGCATCACAAGCAGCAATACTACAAATGATTTGCTCGTTATGACAAAAATGTCGATGCCATCGAATCTCTCATGAATGCCTATCCAAATGCTTTCCTCGAGACGAATGATGGTGGCGGTGCCAATCCCGTGGATCATGCCATGAAGAAACCTCGCGGTAATGAATTTTTGAAAAAGATGTTTCTCGAGGCCATGAAGTTTTCATGCTCCAACAAATTTCTTAACTATGGAGAACTCCTCGAAGATGAATCACTCTACAACAATTCCATCAATCCTATTAACTTAATCCTTATCGAGGCTATTCATAAAAAGCGATATCCTGATGACACAAATCTGTTTTGTCAATTTTTTCGGCATGACTTCTCTGTCATATAAGAAAGTATCAACGACAAACATCGCACTATTATGCGGATAAAAACATATATATTAATTTCGAGTAGGACTGTGAAGTTAGTACTTTTACGCACGACACTCCACTACAATAATGAGTTGCAGTAATCACATAGATCGTTATAATTTTATAAGTCTGGTGTTCTACAATCAATATATGGCGATACCTGCGTTTAGTTTAGTTAAATATTATCTGTAAACTCGTCAACTAGTTTGAAAGAGTATATAAAATAATGTGTCACTTACAGACGAAATGCGGTTGACAGATCATTTATTTCGAGGAATTCTACACCGTTGTTGTGTGTAATAAAGACGAAAAGGTGGTAGTGACTAGTAGTGATGAAATGGCAATAGAGTGTGTTCCATTATACACTGACTTTTATCTTCATTTACTGTACACAGTGTACATGAATAAAGGACAATTTTTCCACTAAATCTCATCCCGTGTACCCCCGGTCCTTTAAATTCTAACTTCTCAAAAAATTTAATACATTAGTGCATATCCTATATCCTATCACAGGCATTTGCTTCCCTCTGGCCCCTCTGGCGGACTCTTTCCGCTGCAGGCTGCAGCATAAACGTCTTTACTACCCCACAACGAAAAAATAAATTACAAAAATTTGACAGATTTAAATAAATTAGAAAATTACTGTGTCGATAAATAAAATGTAATAAATTAGTAACAAGTTCAAGTTAATTTTTGACAAAATTCTTAATGTAGCCCCCCCCCCCCCAAACACTTAATGAACATTTACCATAAGTAAAACGTAGACCTACCCCCAGTCATGTTAAGCAGATACACGTTCGAACCGAGATGCTTTGATGACTATCAGAAAGAACAACATGGAATATAGGAGATGAAGAATAAGATGGAAGGTCAAGGAACACGAAGGAAAATCAAATACTATGTAAAATTGAGTGAGGAACGTCTAGGAACAATGATGAATGTCCTACGGGACTTGAAATGAAGAATGTCCTGCGGGACTTGAAATGAATACGAAAAGGAATATGAAAACACTCACTTTTTTTAGTAATATAGTCAAGATAAGAGAATAAAGTGAAAGTTAATACATTGAGCTGGGAGACTTCTTGCAAACTTTAAAGTTAAACGTAGAAGACCCGAGTGCGTAGCAATGAACAACATGAATGAAGTTAACATGGCAAAGGTGCCGGTGTTTAGTGGTAAGAAGAGTGACTTCCCGATGTGGTGGTCCAAGTTCAAGGCCGTGGCAGCTCAACGAAAATTTGCCAAACTGATTACTGAAACAGGAGAGGGACTACCAACCTCGTCCAACGATAAAATTGATGAGAGTACGGTGAAAGGGAAAGTAACAATGAAAAAGATTGAGAGAAATGATTTAGCTGTGGCAGCATTCACTATGGCGTTTCAAACGCAGAAGCTAATGAATATGTTCAACAAGGCTAAGACTCCAGAGTGGGAGAACGGCAAAGCGTACGAAGTAACCAAGTTATTAAAGAGATGCAGGCAAGATGATGCTATTAATAAAGCTGAAATGACAAAAGAGCTTATTAATGTAAGCTAGGTGAGAGTGATGATCCTAGTGAGCTATTTGAAGAAATATATTGTATCAAGAATGTTCATGAGACAAAAACAAATGTTGTTGCAGATAGTATGCTTATTCCTTTTGTGCTTTCGGCCGCTCCTGCAAAGTATCATGCTATCATAACGAGTGAGATGAGAGACAAGGCAGAAAAGCTTACGCTTGACTACCGAAAAGATGCAATGAATGATCAGTGGAGACTGACTCCTGAGGGAAAGAAGGGTGGCAATGACGAAGACGACAAGGAAGGTGAAGTTGCGTTATCTGCATTCAGTGGGACGTGTTTCAAGTGTGGAGAAAGTGGACACGAAGCGTGGCATTGCCGTAGTAGTGAGGGTAAAAGAAAGAAATTCAACGGCAACTGCAACCATTGCGGCAAGTATGGACACAAGAAAGCCGATTGCTGGTTATTAGAGGAAAACAAAAAGAATCATCAAAAAGGTACAATGGATCAAAACGAGAAAGGTGCAGGAGCAATGGACGCAAGTAATGAGAGCAACGAGTTTCTGCTAGCTTCAAGTGATGATGGAGCTGATACGAACGACGAAACCGAATTAACAATGGCTCAAAAGTCATACATCCTAAAAGACCCTAATATATGGATTGGAGACACAGGTGCTACAAGTGACTCAACATTCAATGATGCGAGAATGCAAAGCTGCAAAGAAAGGAAATCAAGCGTAACAATGGGTGAGGGTAAACCAATTCAACCCAAGAAGATCGGGGATATTGTAGTCACTATTCACAATAAAAATGATAATGAGATGTTCGATGCAAAGATGACTGACGTGGCGTACATTCCAGAGGCAGACTTCAACCTATTTAGCATTAGGAGAAGATTGAGGAATGGGTTTAAGTTGGGAGGAGATATGAATAGCATTTGGTCGGAGAAGAAAGGCAAGAAAATTGTTTTCGACATTGTGATTCCTACGCCAAAGGGGACAACATATTGTGCTTACCTGAAAATAATGTCCATTAAGAATGATCATCCAGAAGTTGCAAAAGATGGAATAGAAGATGGAACCGAAGGTGGTATCGAAGAAGGAGCTACACTGGATACAGAAGATGGTACCGCAGATGGAGCTACAGATGAAACCGAAGTTGGAACCGAGGGTGGAACTACAGTAAGTGCGGAAGATGGTACTGCAGATGGAACCGAAGTTGGAACCGAGGGTGGAACTACAGTAAGTGCGGAAGATGGTACTGAAGAGGGATTCGAAGAGGAAATTACACTTGGTACAGGAGATGAAACTGAAGAACATACCGTGCCTACTGAAACTGGTGGAACTACAGAAAGTGCGGAAGATGGTACTGAAGAGGGAGCCGAAGAGGGAATTACACTTGGTACCGGAGATGAAACTGAAGAAGAAACCGTGCATACTGAAACTGGTGGTACTACAGAAACTGCGGAAGATGGTACTGAAGAGGGAGTCGAAGAGGGAATTACACTTGGTACAGGAGATGAAACTGAAGAAGAAACAGTGCCTTCTGAAACTGATGGCAAGCAAATGCGACGTGGACGAGCCACATATCGTCCAGCCAGATTAGCAGACGAGATGAATTGTGCGGAATTGACTTTCGCCGATAAAAACTACTATTCAATCTTGGAGGACGAATAAATTGCTTGTGTTGGAGCCGGAGTTGGAGGTGGGTTCTCAAATACCTGTTGACACGTCATATAAAAGTTTTATGCTTTATTTTTGTTGGGAAAGTGTCAAATAAGTAATATCCTGTTTCTATCGTGAGATACAGAGCCTTGAAAATACCATAATGTCGCGCAGAGCGATTTTAGAATTTCTTTTCAAGACGCTCAAAAAGCACCATTCTAAGTGCATGATCCTTTCGTATTTTCATGTTAGTGTAAGTGATCTATGATAAATGTGTTTTTTTTAAACTGTATGCTTTTATTTTGTTAACTTCTACTCTTGTACCAGGTATAAATTACTTTGTAGTTATAACTCATCCTCTTCATCAGTTACAGGTTCGGAAGAGGAGTAGTAGCAGTTGTTATATGATCGAAACATATAATACGCGTTTTTATAGGATAAACGAATAGGTGCTGCAACCAGTGATGGATGCCAACTTAGTCCTGAAAATTCCGATACAATAAGTTTAGCTCAATAAGCGAACTTCTATGACATAGTAAAGACCACTGGAGTATCCTGCTTATCTGAGCCTTCCAACACAATGTGCGAATGAGAAAAAATGAAATCAAAAAGCGAAATAAATCGTAAAGCAAAGCTACATGCTGCCAAGCAGTTCGATGATACTTCTTATTGTAAAGGAGATGGAGGAGATGGAAAGAACAGTTTTAATCTACAGCTTGTTATTGCGGTTGCCGCCCTATCAGGTTTCGTGATGGCATACCTGTTTTCGGAGGATAACGTGACTTCATTACCGGATAAAAAGAGGTCGTGGGAAAGTGTAGATGTCAATTCTCCGCCGATATATCAGCACTTTGATTGCACAAAGGAAAACTTGGAAGATCTTTTGCTGGATACTGATGACGCATTCACGAAATATAACATGAAAATTCCACACGGAGTCTCTGGATTGCACGTCCTTTGTTTGTCAAGAAATGAAAACGAATTCATTGATTTGCGTATTTATAAGGCGGCACTAAACGAAAGTTTAACAGAATTAGGAATCAGTCCAGGTCCACGACAATTATCTGTTATGAACAATTTTCAGTCACTTCATACCACTCTCGTCAATGAATTTAGATTGACACCAACTCTAAACCCAAGCAGAGAGACAATACAAAACTGGGCTTTATACAGCCCAAATGGACATCTTATTTATCGTGACGACGAATTAAACGTTAGTGACAATCGGTTAGAGTCCATTCTTAATCTGGCATTATCATCTGGCATTATTCTATTGTACGAAGGCGGTATTTTTGTTTGGCCAGGCGTCCGGGTTGGATATAGAAGAGAAGTTGAAGTATCATCCCTGATCACCAGTGTTGAAACAAATCATCAGCTATTCTCAAATTTTGGTCTTTTCGGAAGGGATGAAGTTGGATCTTCTGGGATGGTGACATTGGAAACTACATCCATTGTGCCTCTGATTTTCACTGTCCAGAATTTTTTAACTGAAGAAGAGTGCGATTTGATTCGTTCAAGGGCAGAGCCCACTATGAAATCCTCAACTATATCACACAACGATGAAGATGTGAAAAGCCCCTCATCAAAATGGCGCACATCATCGTCGACCTTCCTTTATCCACGCAAAGCTATAGAAGATGACGTCTTACTTGATATCGATAGGCGTGTTGCTTCCCTTACGAGAATACCCCTGAGTCATCAAGAAGTTGCACAGGTGCTGAAGTACAACTATCTTCAGAAGTATAATTCACATAATGATTACTTCGATAACAACATATACAGGAAAAACCCAGATACTCAAACTTTAATCCAGGGTGGCAGAAGGAATCGTTTAGCAACTGTCTTCTGGTATCTTTCTGACGTGGATGAAGGCGGAGGTGGAGAGACGTTATTCCCGCGATGGAATGGAAGAAGGACACCACGTGACTTATCAGACTGTAGTATTGGACTGAAGGTTCGCCCAGAGAAAGGAAAAGTTCTCTTATTCTACTCCATGGCCGCAGACGGAAATTTGGACCCATATTCGCTTCATGGTGCATGTCCTATTTCAAAAAAAGAATTTACCAAATGGGCGGCAAATAAATGGGTGTGGAACTCAAAAATGGATTTTATGAATGGTTACGTATAAATCTACATATAACTTCTCAATTCTCTGACGGTAACGTGTTGCATTGTAGGACCATCGAGGTAAAGATGAATACTTCTGTGGGAATACAGCGACCAGCAAATCAAATGAAACAACACAAATGCTACTGGCATAAGTAAAATTAAATATGATACTTAAGTTACGTCCAGTGCAGAGTTGAAGCACAGGAAATATACTTCAAGAACATTCAAAAGTCACTGCATCTACCCTTTCGTTCCCAATCCGAGAACCGAGTTGGCTCTGGAAATCGTCCCCCTCTACGAGGCCCCCCTTTCAAATTCAAAATATAACTCTGTGTTAGATTTCTCGACTTAAACGTCATTACAATATAAGCAACATAAATTGATGTAATTTACCGTATTCTCTCTGATTATGACCCAATGTTTGGTCTGCATCGACAAACATCTCCTCCATTTCCTCTTCTTCTTCTTCGTCTTCATCATTCAAAACTCCACAAGCAGCCTTCAATACCTTCTCCTCCTCTTTTTTTTGAACATTACTTTTGCTAATGCTTTGATGTACTTCAACGTAATCTGAAAATCTTGCCCTTTGCTGCTGAGTGCAAACGATCGATAGATTGTCTGAACAAGGCGATAGTTGGGTGAGTGGCAGGCACCTCTTGACGATTGAATTCGAAAGTAGTCCTATCCTTCTTGCAAGATTTGATCGAATCATTATTGATGAGAAGAAGTGAAATGGGTGGATGATGTTTGATATAATGCTCTTGAGTTTGAAATGATATAGATCAATTTTTTGAGTGCACTCTTGTATCGTGTTACTGTGAATTGTGAATCATTTAATCATGAATCATGAATTATCAATACTCACTCGAGCGCGAGCGCTGAGAGGTAAGAGAGTGTCCGAAACTAAAATTTATGCGGAACGTTAAAATATATTTCTCTGCTGTCTTCGCAGTCTGCAGATTTATCACAAATCACAACACACCGAAGAAAATAAAGGAAAGACAAATTAAAGACACTCAAATTTGCAAAACGAGGAAGAGAAAGGGACGATAAATACCACGAGAAAATTGGAAAATGTTGAAACTATGAGAAGCACTTTGTTTTATGCTTTAGATTATCCATGTAAGGTTGATTAGCCAATACCAGAATAGGATAGGTACGAGACTTGTTACAAATTAAAGATTACTTTATATTTCTGGTTGTAAAATTGTACATACCTCCACCATCAATCAACAACTAAAAATACTCTCCACGTGGGTATTCTGAAAAATAATTCGATTGCAGATATTAGTGTGGAGACGTGAAGAAATATTTGAAACACAGATATGCGCATCACCGGTATGACTAATGTGGATTTGACAGCTACACATGTGTACCTCAATAATGATTGCCGTTAGAATGCTTACGGAGAATACCGGCGAGATATCCATTTTTATTGCGAATTTTGGACATATCCGAGGAACTGAACGCAGACAGTGCACTTAAGGCAGCTTGTTCCGGAAGAGATACAATGAGCCTACAAATACCAGTATCCAAGGTACCTTCAATGTGGCCTGTAGCCTTCAGATTTTGCAAGGCATATTGTACCATTACTGGGAGGTTCGCTTCAGAAACATCACCATTGTTATACATCTGCGGCTGGTTTTGAGGCATACCATAAGGTTGATGAGAAGGAGGAGGTTGAGACGGTGCTGCACTTTGTCTCGTGTAACTCTGGCTGGTATTATTCGTTTGCTGCAACATATTGATCGCATTGGAGGCCTGGTCTGCGAGTTTCATGATATCAGCCGGTGCGTTTTGATGAGAATTTTGCTGCCCCCACTGGTTACCATTAGGAGGACCTTGCTGTTGATTCATAGAGTTGTAACCTCCACCATTATTGTATTGGCCGTGCGAATACTGCTGCTGATGCGGTTGCTGCATCTGCTGGTACATTCCAGGTTGTTGATACATGCCTTGCTGCTGCCCCATCATCATTGGCTGTTGTTGCCCCATAGCACCGTTCATTCCCCCATAACCACTCAGGTTTTGAATACCCATTGGTTGCTGTTGCTGCATATTTGTGTATTGCCTGTTCGAATTCGAATTCGAATAAGAGGAAGATCCACGATAATAGCTCCCACTACTCTTTGTGTATTCATTATTGCGCCTAGACGGTCCATACCTACCACTGTGATGGTCAGGGCTCCTCGAGCGTCCGCGGCGATTGTCACGATTATAAATTTCACGATCGCGTCCACCACCTCGACCTCGGCGTTCATGACGCTCATATCGATCACGACTGCGAGAACGATCGCGCCTACGTCTATCGGAACCCTATTCATAAATGAATACAAAAATAAAAATGAGTAATTGTAGGTTGTTCCACCGTTATGACTCGTTATATTTCCAACAAAAGAAGCACCGTGGTGCGTTCCGATAAAAGCAATACAGCTGAAATCATGGAAATAGACCTAAGGACGGCGATTACCACGAGAAGTGCACCAAGATGAAACAAAACGCTTCATCCAACAGTGCCTCGAAGTATGCTTTACCAAGAGTGTCTGGACCCAACAAATGTGAAATACATACAAAGATTTAACTCTATGTACAGATTCGAGGGTAATTGGCTCTGGATTTCTCACTATGAATAAAGAAGGACTTACCCGAGGAGCTCCACGTTCACCACGCATGTACCTATTCAAAATTCCCATAAAATAACTTCCAAAGTTACGAATAATTTCTCTCTTGGCGCCGGCCAACTCTGCAATAGCAGCCAGCGCCTCTTTCTCAGGCAACATACGTATTTTGCCCACTACGCGATCATTTAAATCTTCCTGTGTACAGAAGCCACTATCTACAAGCCTATTCATTGCACTTTGGACTGGTTCAGTAATGGCATCACCCATTGGAGTCCCTCCAACGCGATCCATTATGGTTATATAACGTTTAAGAACGCCGTGTAAGTAGGCCTGCTTATTTCGAATTGTACTGCCTTTGGATGCGACTGCATCGTGGTATTCGCTGAGGGCTTCCTTCATCTGTTGTACAGGTAAAGTGTTAAGCATAGTTTGCAGCTTTTCCGACATGAGTTGAGGGGGGATACTAGGGGGCAAGGTGACTCCCTCTGGCAGATTTAAGTCGGCTTCACTATGGACTTGTTCGGGGGGAACAGGTGTAAAGGGACCATCACGTAGACGCATACTAGGTGACTTTTTTGGAATGGGACTTTCAGAAAAGGCCGATGTCTTCTTGGGAATAGAGAAGGAAGTTACATCCGTGTTACCTGGAATGGCAGCTTCATCAGAATTCTCCTGCATTTCAGGAACAGGGGGAACTGGCATCGATGTGGTAGTCTCCGCATCCATATTAGCAGTGTCGGTTTCAGGCTCACCATTAATAATACTGTCAGAGGTTGTTGCCCCTAACTCGTTTTCGGAGGTTGATGCCGTCGCTAGTGCTTCGGAATCATTAGCAGTGACAGCAGGAGTAACTTCGGGTGGTGGTGGTGCGATGGTATCGTCCGTAGCAGAAGGATTCGGTTCAGGGTTAGGATTCGTTCCAGCATCTGTTTCAGTGGTTGGAGTAGTCTCAGAGGGTGCCTTCTCAACCTCCTCAACTTGAGCAGTCTCAGCAGGAAGGGATTGATCGGCATTCATTTCTACATCAGGAGGAGCCTCAACGCTGGATTCTACAACAGGAGCTGTTTCAGCAGGAGTATCGACAGGAGTTTCCGCAAAGGCTTCCTCGGAAGTTTCCACAGGTGCTTCGACAGGAGTCTCATTGGGGTTTGGTTCGGTGTTTGGTGCAGCGTTTTCTTCCGCTTCGATCTCACTGGGGTCTTGTATACCCACGTCAGTTGCTAATTTAGCTTCATCTGGATTCGCTAAGCCGCTGTCCATCCCCAGAGTGGGAGCAGTGTCAAGGATGAAATCAGCAGAGGAATCGGGATAAGACTCCACGTTCTCGGCACTAGAGTAGGGAGGAGGTTCGTCGCTCATAATTCTGTGTTGTGTTTGCAAGGCTTCGCAACTACCGGTGGTAAGGTCAAATGAAATCTATTTTGTGGATTGTCTGGAGCAGAATCTGTGAGTGGTGATTTTTTTGGATGGCATTTCGCATTTGGCTGCGTGTTCGCTATTTTTCAAAATTCGTATTTGCCTGTACCTGTACATTGACAACCCGAATTAGGTGTACGTACGTACGTACATGTACCATGCATGTGTAGATATCATCTGCCTTATTTTACCGATACGACGTACGACGTACATGCACCGGTTTTGTCTTGTTGACTGACAGCGTCTATTTCCATTGGCTTAAATCATTTGCAAATCCTTCTCTTTGAAAGAAGTTTAGCTCTTTTCAAGAACTTCCATCCTCAATCGAACTCATCGCACCATCGCTAGGGTTCCAGGCAGACCTTTTCGTAATTGGCAGTGCCATTGGTACGCCACTTGATCAAATTTAGCAGAAGTGGCAGAGGCTTCTGCCACGTGGCGCGCCACTGCTCTGCCACATTGCGAAGGACGTAGTTTGGACAAAAATCGGATAAAGAATGGGTTGTTAACAAAGTTAAATGAAATATTACCCCAGATTAGGGCCTGCAACAGCATTATATGAAGATGTTCTTGGCTTTTCTTATCAAGTTTTTGTTCCAGATATGCACTAATTGTTGATCCTGACTTTTTCCTCTTCGTCGCAGTTTCATCAAGTTCTGCCTCTTTCTTCATTTCGAACCGCTTCTGTGATTAAGCTTTCATTTCGTCGGCTAGATTAACAGGTGCATCTTTATTGCTCACAGACCTAATAAAGGTTGCTCGTTCTTCAGAAGATATAACATTACATTGATCTGTGATGTCTTTTCGCATGAAATGCAAGCGCCCCGGTAAAGTTTTGTGCTTAGATTCAGTAGAACGAAGAAAATGCGACCAAATATGATCTAAACGTTTCCCATTAGTAGATGCTTTAAGCTTGACAAACTTTAATCTAACACCTTCGTGCGAGGCTTCTTTGCAGCTTTCATTGATATATGTATCCATCGTGTTTAAATAATGAAGATCTTAACCATTTCCTGGCGAAGCTTCACACACAAAATTTTGATTTTTGCGCATCGTTCATACAAATTCTACGTAACGCATCTAAGAGACAACCTTTTTAAAGACTCTATATCTCAAGATAGAGGCAAGCTATCACTTTTTTAAAACATCCCGCATGAAGATAAAAGATCACAGATACGTATGATTGATTCAACGACTTTGCGAAGATAGTTTAACATCCCAAAAAATCATGCACTATTTGAATTAAAGTTCTCGTAGGATTCTACGTAGACTTCTTCAGTGGTTATTCTGGAGTATTTCGTTTCCTCCGTAATTACGATTATTTTTAATTCACGGAAACATCAAAAACGCTATGATAAGGAGTTTGGGGTACTTAAAAGTAAGCTTATAGAAGTGAAGTTACAAAATTTCGCTTAAAAGGGCCCGGATAGCGCAAAATAATGGTCTTTTTGAGACTCTATATCTCACAGTAGGGGCAAACTATCGCTTTTTAAAAACACTCATCACTCATCATAAAGACAAAAGGCAAAAGATATATATGGCTCGTTGAACGACTTTACAAAGATAGTTTATCTCCCCAAAAATTCATTCAGTATTTGACTAAATTATCTTGTGGGATTCTACTTAGACCTTTGAAGTGGTTATTCCAGATTATCTCAACTTCTCTTCAATAACATTCATTATAAATTTGCAGCGACATCAGAACTACTATCATAAGGAGTTTAAGGTACATATGATGACAAATAAGCTTTTAGAACTGAAGTTACAAAATTTCTGCTGGGGTGGGAATTAGTACCCCTCGCCAGGAAATGGTTAAAAGATTTCACTCACGGAGCCTGAACATAATATGTGGTGCCTACGAGGATGTATTTCAACTTTCAACGCATGAATTACTCTATAAATAAATACTGAAGTATGCGTTGGACATTATATAGTTATTATTACAATCATTAGTATCATTGACACTATTATTGAGTGAAATATGGTGAATTATAGTTCTGCCACCATGGCAGAACCGACCCTCAAGTGGCAGAGTGGCACGTCAGTGGCAGGTGGCGGTGATAGTGCCACTGTGGTAGACATCTGCCACGTCTGCCTGAAACCCCAACCATCGCACCATCGCAACATCGTAATATCGCACCATCGCACCATCGCACCATCACATTTCACATTCGCAAAAAGTCGAAACTTTCCTGCCGCAGTACCTATTTGGTACCTATTTTTCGAAATTTTGCAACTTTACTTCCAGAAAACTTAATTTTAACCATTCCAAGTACCCCAATCATAGTGTTTTTGATGTATCTGTAAATTTTTAAGTTAGGCTCTTGTAAATATAGATTTTTATAACTAATTAATTGTTAGCACGTTCCATTCTTTCATCATCACGAAGTTGAAGATAGCGTTTCTAAAAAGATTTCGATGGCTTATATCGTAAGCGTCATCATCTCGCGAAAGGTGATCAATCTCTCATCGAGATTCAAGTAGCTTTATCTTCGTCCCGCATACGTATGCGGCAGCCCCATGCTCGTTTCTCGTGCACAGGTGACAGACATGATTCACTCTTGTGACGTCATGTCCTGTCCTTTTGATATTCAACCGTTATCAGCAGTGTCGCATATGCTGCAATGTGTTCCTCACAATGGAGATGATACGATAAGATATCTTATGCGTAATAGTGGAGGAAAAAAATTCTTAAAGTAACCTCGATTGGTGGTGCCAGTTGCCAACAGTTCTTGTTAAGGCATTTAGGTCTGGGTAAAGGGAACTGGTAAAACCTGCAATAGTTCTTCTTAACTCATGATAGGGAGTTGCATTTATGATATTAACAATGTCTTGAATTCTGCCATTCTGATATCGTAGAGTGCCATTGTCATTGACACTGATGATTTGATAAGGCCCTTTATAAGCATTCTGGCCATACTTTCGATTGGGATCGGTCTTAATCAAGATTTGATCTCCTACTGAATATTGATGTGCTTTTCGCTTCGCGTTCTCATGTCTGTTATTCTCATTTATTCTCTTTTGTTTTCTATTTCGAATATTAGTCCAATCTGCTTTCAACTCCATATCTAACATCGCATCGCGCTGACTGGGTGTTGCATTATGTGTAGTGTGAAAGGTAACTCTAGTTGCGAAGGCAACGGCTGATAGCAGTCCGACATAAGGGTTGGATTCGTCCAATTCCGGATCGTCCACAAAGCACGTCCTTATCATGTTCCCGATGGTTTGGTGCACTCTTTCTACGATAGAGTTGGCCTGAGGATTTCGGGTGGTTATTCGGTTTACTTGAATGCCGTAATCTCTAGTTAACACATCATGAACTTCTGCCATAAATTCCTTGCCCCTGTCGCATATTACGTTTTAGGGTCATGGATACCTCACCAACCATATTTGTTCTTAAAGATTCGCGATTTCGTTCGCTTTCTTGTTAGGAATTTCCACTTTTTCAAACCACACGGTTGCAGGATCGATCGCGCAGTGTCCATTCGTTCTTATTACGTTTTTCAACGGTGCACGGCCCGATTAGATCTATGCAAAGGGTGTCTTACGGTCTAGCTTTAGCTTCTTTGGCGGCAATGAGCCATTTTTGATTTTTGTTTTCTTCGTGAGTTGACAAATCTTGCAACTCTTGCATATTTTTTCGACATCGTCATGAAGCTTTGGCCATGTGTTAGGACATTACGCCACAAGCCATCGAAATCTCTTTAGAAGCAACTTCGTGATGATGAAAGAATGGAACGCGCTAACAATTAATTAGTTATAAAAATCTTCATTTACTTTTAGAGAATATATATTTCCTACAAGAGCCTACATACGGCAATTTGATCAAAAACCGATAGTATGAAGGTTACAACTACCAGCAAGAAGAAGTCAAGTCGTTACGCTCCAGTGATTGGACTTCACAGGTTAGCTCGACAGTCGGAAGACAAGTCAGCTTCTACCAAATACAAGTGTTACAAGGACCCTAGCAACACCAAGTCCGCCCAGTATGCAGTGGTCATTTACCATTTTGACAACAAGGGCCCAGAAACTACTCGCTTTCTTTTAAAAAAGCTCAAATCCATCGAAAGAGGCCAAAGAGTCACAAATGGACCCGATAAGTACTCATTGGTTAGACAAGTACTCAAAGGCGTCGCGCTAACTGCCTTCGAGAATGCCGCCACGGAGCATGGAAGCGAAACCGTTAAGAATTATAAGAAGTGTATCCAAGCAGTTAAGGTCGCAATCTTTCCGCCAAAGGCTGCAACTCGTCAATGCAGAGCCATCGCAAAAATGCGAAAGCCCATTGAATGGTCCATGCGACAATTCGTAGCTAGGATTCAAGAATTTAATAACCAGATCCCGGAGTACCCCCGTACAGATGATGGAAGCGCGTATTCTAAGCACCCTGAGGACGAGCTAGTGTCTTTTTTGGAGGATGGCCTCCCAAATAAGTACTGTAACTTCCTTCGTGAACATAGATTTAATGTGTTTGACCACACTATGAAAGAATTTGTGGAATTTGTGGAAAGCAGAATGGAACCTACCGACGCAAAAGAGGAGGTAAAAAAGGAAGAGTCGAACAAAAAAGCAACATAATTGAGTGCAGGTTGAGATATTCTAGAATAACCGGTACATAGCTCTACGTAATTTCCTACGAGAAAATTAGGTCTAATAGGGGATGCTTTTTGGAAAAATAAACTATCACCTAAGACCCGGGTCGACTCGTCATATCAAAGTTTTATGCTTTGTTGGAAAAGTGGCAAATAAGTGATAGCCTGTTTCTATCGTAAGATAAAAAGCCGAAAACACAATATTTTGGCAAAATTGTGCAATATTTGCGCATTGTCGGGCAGGGTAATTTTAGACTTTTTTCCAAGGCGCTCAAAGAACACCATTCTAATTCCATAATCCTTTGAGATTTAGTGTAAGTGATCTATATGTGTTTTTATAGATTGTAATATAAACGAATAGATGAGAAATGGTGTAACAGTACACCTTCGGAAAATGTGAGTGATCCGTCAACCCATACAAGTGAAAACAACGATTTTGTGATCTTAGTTTGATCAAATTGGCTTGGCCATGTCTTTGCCTCCTTCGATTTCTTTTTCATAAAAACCGTTAATGAACACCAACCGTATCGGTTAGAAGATACTTCTTACTTGAATCTTAGTCAAGTAGAACTTAGTACAATCCTACGAAAATGCCAATAGGGTTCGTCGAATCTTTGAATGATTGACGGCAATCACAGGATTTTCTCGAAAATGATTTTTAGTTTTACTTTTTCATAATTTTACATAACTTTATCAATTTGCAACGCAATTGTTTCATCGATCTTCGATCTAGTCTCCGACAACCTCCCCAAATCCATTGCGATAGTCCTCGACATCGCAATCCTCTCTCTTGTATCTTCGCTGGTTATGAGCTCAAAGGCTTCCAGCGCAATTAACACAGTAGTAAACTCAAGAAAATCAATCCCACAACCCCGTTATCATGAGTTCAAATACTCCAAAGAAACCAGTGGTGCTTCCGCCACCACCAGCAGGTTCTTCCGCAACCACAGCGCAGACTAATTCCAATGTATCCTCAGGAGCATCCGGTACCACCTTTGATCTGACCTTTGAAGTGGTTCAAGTACGAAAAGGGCTGGAACTAGAGGGAGCAACTCCTCAGTATCCAAAGTCATTACGAGCATCTCTAAGTACCAAAGAACTCCTTACTCTCCAGAAGGAAGCTACTACAGGAACCGAAGCCAAGTTGTCAATGCTCAAATACGAGAATTTGAATGGAGTAGCGTCAGCCAATATCGAAAAGTTCCAAAATCATGTAGACATGGAGACTTTCTGTACAAATGTTTGTACTCAAGCAGTCAAATTCGACTTCGCAAAGCTCCTCGTTGAGTTTCCAGTGCTAGACGATCCTACAAATATTTTCATCTGACCGTTTCCGTAACAAAAAGACCGTAAACCTCCTCAAGCAACCAGATCTAATTGGGAAAACGATCTCTATCAAACAAATCGTAGATACGATTGAATGGATCCGTACCTATGCATCTACATCTTCAGCAATCTTCCTTCCAGATCTTCAATGGAGTCATGAGTATCTCATCAATTGCTGCGACGATGAACTAAGGGAGTCTATCATTTCCGATCTCAATCATGACTTTCGACCATCAGAAACTGGAGGACCGCTTACTTTTGCTCTCATTATCTCAAAGACAATCGACTTGTCCGAAGATGCCATCGACGGCCTCAAAAAAACAGTTTGAGACGTTCGATCTTAAAACTGTTCCGGGAGAAGATATCAAAAAGGTAGTGACATACTTTTAGTACTCTTGTATTCGCTTAGAGAACAACAATTCGATGACTCCAGGCTTTATCAAGACTCTCTTCAATGCATTTCAAACATCGTCATGTGAAGAATTCAATGCAATCATCAGCCAATGGAATCGTGATATCAAGTTGAATACCAAACCGAG
>Ga0209092_10002642_pt1 | contig 16343 bp, 6 predicted proteins | sample FraStrMetagenome_FD_187446 | JGI IMG/M metagenome (GOLD analysis project Ga0209092, IMG submission 187446) | Marine eukaryotic phytoplankton communities from Arctic Ocean - Fram Strait ARC3M Metagenome (SPAdes) (version 2) | ecosystem: Environmental > Aquatic > Marine > Oceanic | place: Fram...
CATCATTGTCGTCATCATCAGCATCATGATTATCTTCGCTATCGTCCTCGTCATCATCGTCATCATCATCGTCTTCCACATCCTGTCCACTAAGTCTTTCTCCATTTGTCAGAATCCACGTTAAAGCATCATCAACATTGTTCCGAGTTGCCTCTAGAGCTTGCCTACACCAGTCATCGGGAAATCCCATTTCCAGTAGTTGCTGGATAAGTACATCTGTATTAGCTCCACTGAGCTGTGAGGATCCATTACTTGATAGATTTCTTTCACGTTCCTCTATCAGCATATGCTCCATTTCTCCTCCTCTTTCCAAGCAAAAATGTACAGCAGCTTCAACATTTGTACCACCAGTACGACGAAGAGCAAGCTCCGACCATGATCTCGGTAAGCCCAATTCAGCCATTTGTACAATAGCTGCCTCGCGTAGATGTGCTTCCTCTTCGTCGTTAGAAGCTGACGCTGACGCACTGCTTTCGATATTTGATGAATTACTGATCGCATTTGCAGAATTAGTGTCAGCTGTCGAAACTGAATCATCCCCATCATCATTTGTCACTGGAGGCGTGGTAACGCGTGATAAGTTAGATGAAAACATAAAATCTTTTGATTCAGTATCCTTCTGTGACGTAGAAATATTCAATTGCGTTGGTGGTACTATGTTCAAAGCATGTCTCCTAGTCTGTAGCGCTGAGAATTCAGCACAAAGTTGGACATATTGAGTTTCATGGAGGCGCAGCTGAGTAAGATTGTCACTAGAAATGATACTTGCAGACGTGCTCGCAATTTGTAGAATTAGAGGTAAAGGCGACTTGCTATCAGATGCGCATAATGATCTAAGAATGCTTTTATCAGCCAAAATTTGTAAGGCGCATCTAATTGCAAATAAATCGAGAGCCATAGATTTTAGTGATGGATACAAGTCAATCGTTGAAATTTTTCGTTCTGCTTGTTTGATGTCTTCAAGTATGCTCCTTAATCGATGCAGTAAAATTTTAACTATATCCAACATCCCGTCATCAACAACCAAGGGAATCTCCTCTGCGCATACGACATCACTAACTGGTACTCTCGCTGCTCGTACCATCATTCCTGGACTATTGGTATCGTCAAATCCAACTTCATTTGATTTTGAAGTCCTATGAACTAGGATGACTTCGCAAGAACCACTATTAGAGTAAAGGTTGGAAACTAAACCTGCATATGCTTGTTTTCTGGATAAACCGCTTAAAATGCTTTCTATCCCTCCCCCCACGACGTGTCGACCGTTATTTTTTTCAATAGCGGACATTGGTTTAAAGAGCACGTAGCTTCCAATGGACACTAGCCTTATTGCACCAGCAACAAAAGTAAGGCAACCCTGCACCGCTTCATCATTTTTATTCCAATCTTCTTTTAAAAAGCTTTTCGTTATCCTATTTATTGACATTTTTGCTTTTTCCATATTAGTGTACAAGTGCCTTAAAAGCGAAACAGCTTCCCTTCCAACATAATCAGTACAGACATTTTTTCCTCGAATTTGTTGTGACAATGAAGCATTCGCTGAATTCCATGCTCTTGATTCTTTTCCAGCTAGAACCAAAATCTGTTTTATCATGATGTCGTCTACATCGCTATCTGTTATTGCTAAACGTAATAAACGAAGCATTCTTCCCCTGCAGGGCAAAACTTCATCCTTGGCTGCTTCCAAGAGCATTTGGATTAATCGAGTATGATTGTTACCATTGCGATATGAATTTGATCTGAACACAGCGTAAAGTGTATTTAAAAGCCCTGATAAGTAATTTTCAGGAGATGCCAAAGGATGGACTATTCTTTCTGTTCCTGTGGAAGAATTTGTCGATACATTTGGAATGAATTTCTTAACACCTCCATATTTTTGCATATACTTGAGGCTTAGGGAGTTTATTGAATTTTCTTTACTAGTGTCTTTCACCTGATTCAATTTCAAATGTTGTGAGAAACAAATTTTACTCCAATTATTAATATCATTTCTCAAAAGACCTGTGGCATGTTCTGTGACATGAGTATGTGCTCGTCGTGTAGCCCAAGATATAACAAAATTAAATTCTTTTTCAATAATGCTGAGAACAGAATCTCCTAAGTATGCTTGTGCTTCTTCGTTAGAACCAATTTGCACAATTAATAAGTAAAATGCATAAAATGTTGAACAGAAGACCTTCCGCTTCAAATGCCATTTTGTAACAAGGCTAAGTGGCATGTTGTCACTTATGGGTGGATCATCAAGATACTTTCTAGTATCTTCTAAGATCTTTGAAAGACTATCCAACAATTTTTTGCTCGAAATAAGCTTGAAATCATGTTGATGAAAAGAGGTATGAAGGCATGAGAGGACGACTAAAGAAGATGATTCCCGCATCTTTCCCTGCAGTTTGTCGAATAAATAAACTTGTAATAGATTCATTTCTTTTTGAACACATGAATCTAAGCTTGATCCTTCTAAACCAAGAAGATAGCTTCCCCTAAATGGACTATGATTTTGACTTCTTTTCTGTGATAGCATTCTTGCTAAAGGTAATAGGCACGCTTCCATTGAAGAATCAGTTGTAGTATTCATCACGATACTTCTAATGGCTGCAAATCCAATCATTCGTAAACATGCTTGTTTATTTGCAATTTCCATATCATTCTCAATTTTTGAGATGTCTTCAACAGAAAACTTCTTGAAAAATTGTAGGACGAGTGACTCGTCTAGACACGGAGAGTTTATACGTAAAAGAAAGTTGGAAAGAATAGAAATGTTCTCAAAAGCCATCTCACTGCCTCGTTTGGCTCCTAATTTTGAAATATGTGTCCGAAATGAATCCTCAAGAATACTCCGTGCAGCTCTCCAAGAGTTTTTGACTTCCTTAGACGGAGTCTTGTTGGCCTTAAATTGGGATAGAATATCTTGGAATGACTGAGTATGATATAGAATTGCAGCTAAAATTGTGCGCTTCGTTGTGGAAAAGTTTTCGGGATTAATTTTAGCAAGAGATCCATCCCCCCCTGTGCTCTTTGATGCCCAATCATCGATTTCTTTTGAAACTACTTTTGTTGGAAATGATATCAATGATTTTAATCTGAGATTCTTCATGATTGCTTCATTCCATGTTTTTGATAGGGACTCGTCATTTTCAGATGATTCGGCAAAATACATGGACCGCACATCTGAAATGGTTTTTTCTAGTTTTTGATTATCAATACGTAAACCTGAGTGAAAGATTTTGTTTGACTTCCATTTTGAACCTTTTTTGCTTATGCCTAACGTCATATCCATTGCAACTGGATCGCCGCAAATCATACCGGCAAGATGACTTGCGGCACGGCAAAGCAATACTTTCGAATGAATTCTTCCCACAACCGCACAATCCATTTTGACTCCAGCGATTTTCCCTGCCTTCTTAAGATTGACGTCGTAATATTCACCTTCAAACCTTGTACCGTCCAAACTCATTCTTGCTTCTATAATAGTACTCGATATCAAGGGGCGCCTATGATCATTTCTATCACTCCAATCTTCAATGAAATGAAGTAAAGTACCTTTAATTGTACCAATTATATCTACGTTCCCATTCTTATTACGACCCGCCTCTCCTCTTCCTTTTCCTGAAATTGAATGATCATTGACTCTGAGCCTGATACTATATTCTTCTAAGTCACTAGTCAGTGATCCCGCTTCGTCATATGCCTTTGATCTAATAGTCCATTTTCCTTCCTTAAAACATTTACAATAGTTCTCAGGTTGCAGTTTAATTAATTCAGACAGCAAAGGCAGCAATTGCAAAGCATATTTCCCACATGTCCAACGTGGTAGGTCATTGTAAGGAATTAAGCATAAATTAGCAGCTAAAGAAGGGACAACTTTATCAAGCAAGGCTGAGTTGGTTTCTCCATTTTGCAACAACACATGACATTTTTTAAGGATATTCAATGTAACATCAATTCCCATTTGCGTCAAATTTGCATTCGAAGATTCTCCATCAGGGTCCAACTTAGTCATGCCTTCTTCCTCCTTCTTAACACTCAACAATGTTACTTTGTCATCGCGTTGATAAAGACCAACAGCTGGGTAGAGCTTTGCATCAAGAGGCAAACCTTCAAACGCAACTCCCCAATCAACAAAAGAAGATGAAGATATTGGTGTACCTCTACTCCCAAGTGAAAATACCTTATCTGAAGGAGTTGTAGATTTAGTTTGGTTTGAAGAAGTTGACAATAAACCAAATGAAAGTGTACCAGCATTCGTATCTAACGACACTATAATGGTTGAACCTGTTCTGAAAGTAGATCCATAATTACCACGAATCTAGAAACAAAAAAAGAGTCAGCATCATCTTCACAAATAATTCATTGCATAATGGATTTTGCTCACCTTGCTTCTATGATGCCACAGTGCCTGAGTACCAATCACACCCCATCCATATTTATCTCCCCCTACATATGTTCGAGTACCTGCCTGCGCAGTTGCAACTCCAACAAACACATGACCTTTCTCACATTTATCTAGTTTCACAGCCCATTTATGTACACCAGTTTTAGGAGAATAACTTGTTGAACTTAAAACTGTCCCCCATGTTTTACTTGCACGTTGATGAGCTGATATTTTTTGGGGTAGAATAGCAATACTATCGGCACATTTAACCGAATCGAATTGAAGAGATGGAGATGAATGTAGTGATATTGAGTTTGGTGCATTTTTTGTTAAATGTGCGCTCGATAGAACTTTATCGCATCCCAATGTGTTCCATAGTAACGTTTTTGCGAAGCATTTATGACCCAAGCAAAAATAGAGTTTAGTTATATTAGTCTCGTGATTTTGCGCCAGCACAATGGAGCCAAGTGTTGATAAAACTGACAAAGATACAATCCTTTCTAAAAAGTCAACCTGACGCAATCTCAGACATATGTTCTCCACAATTAATCTGTGAATTTCATCTCCATTCCACGGTGATAAAATAACTTCTTTATCTATTGATCCTTTCTCTTGATATCCTTTTAGTTTATTGAGTAATTCAAACTCTAGGTTTGATTTGTAAACAATAGGGAAAAGGCAACCATATACTTTGATGCTCAGGTTGCACAATACTAAGTTTGATGACTTTGCATCCTGCAATGATGAAAGTGCATCCATAATTGTTGTGCCGTAATTTAAATCGGAGTTGAAATACTGAAGGCTCTGGAGAAGGATTTTCAAAATTATCTCTAAAGAATCCATGCAAATTTCCTTTTGCTGCTGCAACTCGTTTCTTTTGCGTTCTCTACGTTCAAGTCGCACAGCAGCGGCATCGGCAGCAGCAGCAGCTTTCCTTCGCATACCTTTTTCTCGCAACGTAAAAGCAGAAGCAGCTGACCGTGAATCATTGCTCGGGGAAGATACATGTGCATGTGTATTTAGATTTGCTGGGTCGCTGTTGTCATTCGTTTTATGAATTCTTATAGGATCTGGAATTTGAGCTAAAGTAGATGATGTTTCCTTTAACATTTTCGTAAGTAAAATGACAAGCGCAAAAAGTAAATGAGAGGTAATGTTTGCTTCATCTGCATCTTCAGATGACGAAAAATAGTTTGAAGAGCCTTCTTTTTGTTCTTGGGAGAAAAAAAGACTACCTACTCCACCAGCAAAAGATGGTCTCCATTTAGCCAGGAAAGCGTCTTCTTTTACCGTTTCTCCAAAACTGTAATGAAGCGCACAGCGTAATAAGTGAACCATAACTACTTGGGAAGGAAGTGCTCCGAAATCATCCAAAGCACTGGGATCAAAGAAGGATGATCCATCTTTAACCACGGCTAGATCGTCTTCTGCACTCAAAGATGCATGCTCACTGGTAGTAATAAAGTTTTTCCCTAGAAGTGAGAGATATGGATATGATGGTGGAGGCTGCATATCAAAATGAAAGTCTTGTTCATCGTCACTATCTTCCTCTGGACGGATCTCCACGGATGTTATGTTAGTTTGTAAAGGGTTTTCGCCTTCAGTAGCATCTGCTAACGACAAAGCAAGTGCTTGTTGCAACATTACTTCCTCTTCATCTGCTTGATTTGAAAATTGATTATCTCGATCATTGAGGTCATCTCCGCCATGAGTACTATTATCAAGATCAGCCTCATGATAACTTTCATTATCTACTACATGTTCTTGTTGGTTATCATACTCAAGATCGTCATCGTGATCATGCTCATGATCATGCTCGTCATCTGATGAGGAGCATGACGATCCTGAGCTAGATTCGTCGTGATCAATTTCAATGACATCGTCAGCATCATATTCATCTGGAAAAGGCACTGAAGCTGCAAGTAGCAAGTGATGGTGAAGCGAATCAGGTTGAGCAGGTTGGGCAATGGGCAGGTTTTCTTCAAGACTCTCAGCTCTTGAAACTAATGCTGGAACCGAAACATCGCTCGCACTAGAAGATCTAGACACATGATCTGTTTCAATGGTTTCAGTTTCTTGTTGTGGTCTGGGAGAAGTCAATGCACGTATGGGTGAATTTTCTTGTGATGAGCTATATACCATGTCGGCTTGTTCTGAATCTACACTTTCAGTGATATTGGCGGTTGCGTTGGCTGAGTCTGCTTTCTTTTTCTCTTCTTCTTCTTTTCGTTGTTTCTCTAGCTCTTCCCTTGCACGTATTCGTTTCCTTTCTAATCTCATTTCTTTTTCCAAGATTTTTTTCTCTTGATTAAAAGAAGCATCTTCAAAATATTTAAGTAGTTTATGAATTGTGGTGATAGAATCATTTTCTTCGCTGTCATAAGGTAGTAGAGATAAGATGTGTCCAATCTGAAGGAAAGTAGTTTCTTCTTCTTTCCATCCCAAAAAGATCATCAAAGTATTCAAAAGAATAGGTGAAAGAGAGGGTTTTTTCAAGAAATCTTCAACGCTGTAGCCAATGACACATTCTAGCAGCGATGAAGATGGGTCTTCTTGATCTATTACACTTTGATTTAATTCTGTACCCTCATCACTTGAAGAATTATTTCGTTTCAAACTACTTTTTTCTGTAAATATTCTATGACATGAAATAAGTTTAACAAGAGATTCTTCTTTCCAAACTTTCGCTAGTGCTCTCAAAAGGTTATGTGGAGCTTGTATCGTTTTATTGACTCGTGGATTATGTTTCCCCTGTTCCCGTGTCCCTTTGTATGCGATAAGTTTTGATTGGTAGGTAAGTATATGACGTTTTCGATCTGCATTTATTTGCGGAAGATCGGGTCGAAGAGGAGGTGTTGGTGTTGGTATTATGTATGTCGACAGAGATTGAGCAACATCTCGTAGTGAGCTGGTAGGTAGAAGATAGGGTCTTTCTGAAAGCGTATTGGATTGCGTTTCTTCCTGTTAATTATAAAAAATAAAATTATTCGAGATAAGATCTTGCTTTTCCAAATAGACAGCTTCAAAATTGTCTATTATTACAGCGTGTCTTAAGCAATATGCAACCAGAATGTATTTTGACTCACCAATATTGCTGCGGCACGGATTGAAGGACCACGAGGATCCATATCAATCAATGTTTCTATGGCACTCTCCCTACCCTCTGAAGTTGGCGGGTTTCCGTTGCTACTGCCCGACATTGTATCCTAGAAAATAAGGTGTTAGATCGTCCTTCCTTTCAGTTCAAATGCAGCGTCGATTCTACTTGATTCAATTCTTTTTGTGTGTGGTTTTCTTGTTCGGTTCCTTGTTGTTTTCAAAATGCAAGATACGGGATAAACTCGGCCATGAGTTTAATTAAAAGAGCCTCTCAGAACAGGCACGAATTGGAGATTGCTTCAGAATGAATCACTTAGAGCCAGTTCTGATGCTTTCAGAGTTTATTTCCATACATCGAATAAATTGTGCCTCGCTATAGTATTAATTATATAACTAGACATACGAAGGCGGTCATAGCTCTAACAAAAATGGATTATTACAAAACATTCCCCTAAGAACTAAGATGTGAGAAGGTAAATAATTGTTTTTATTGGACAATAAAGGTTTATCTAGGAAAACATATAGAGCAGTAAACTTTAGGTATATTACATACACATGCTAATCTCCATTCATATTAGTCGAATTTACCTAATCTTGGAAATAGAACAATGGGAAGCCTATGAAGTAATCCACATTCAAAATGAGTCTAATAGCAAACCAGCAGGCATTTTCGTTTTAGGAACAAAGTTCAGTTGCCTTGGATAAGTTTTGTCACTCTTTCTCACTTGTCCAAACCTGTTTTTACTCGTGTTTTCATCGTGGTTAATTCTCGAAAAAAATTGTGTCCTTTCCAAACATTGAATTACCGTACCGTGTCACATTCTGCCTTTTGACAAGTACCTTAATGGCTTTCAATAAGAATATTTGAGAAAAAAGGAAATTATCCAAACTAATTTGAAAAATGTACAACCAGTTCTTACTTAATGCTAAAAATCTACAATAACATTAAATTAGAGAATATTTTAAATATTATCAAGAAGCATGTGAAAGCCTTAAACGGCTGCAAGATCCTGATCTTCTTCCACCAGTTCAACATCTCCAGCAGGCATCTCATAACTTCTGATTGCACACTTAATACAAAAGAACAAGCCCCCCCAAACGGCAAAATAGCCGTTTCCTGTGGAGGTAAAAGGATCTCTAAAAGTTGTGATTACAGCTGATACCAACCAAAGTACCGCTAAACCACGGTAGATAATGATTCCTGCGAATGCTGCCCTTGAAGAATATTGTTGCACCAATACCAATAAAACTGTTATGATAGCGATGACAAGTGCATAACTGGCCTCTCCGAATTCCTTGACAAATTTTGCAACAGCACAGATAACCACTAAAGAGCTAATTAAAAGCCCATTCCTGAATAAGTTGTCTTCATTAAAAATTTCTTTCAAGGGCTGAACGTGATGAGAAAGTCCAATGATCGAAAGTATGAAACCAGTCCAAGCAGCAAGATATCCATTTCCTGTTTCAACAAATGGGCCATCAAATGTTAAAATACCTGTAGAAATGATCCACCACACGAAAAGAAATGTTGCATTTGCGCTGTGAATGGTTACGTCGCCGAGAAATTTCATTGTGAAAAGACGCCGATTTCCCATATCTGTGTTGTAAGAGAGATATGATCCAAGCATAGAGAAAACTATTGCAAAAACTGAAGCCACAATGCTATAAGAAAAATTCTTATGTTGGGGAAAAGTCGTTGCCGCAATGAGAAGGACAATTGCTGAAACAAGTTGGCCGATGCAAGGACCCATGAGGCTCTCAAAATCGAGTTCGATTTGTTTTCCACGAAATTGCATCTTCAACCTGTGGGGATAGTTACTAGCAGATGCGGGGGGCTCTTGCGTCACTACCTCGGATCTTATCACAGTTTGTTCTGGTTCAACAGCTTCTTCTTCGGGTTCTTCATCTGCTCCCTTCTCGTTAATTTCATGGTCCATCATTATAGCTATTGCTATCCTGGTGACGACTGCTAGATTGCTTTATTTATGCTTCCTTTCAAAAACCAACGGCATATACGAATAAAATAACGATCAATAGTGCACGACACGAATCAATGTATTAAAAGATCTTGAGTCTACATACGTTGAGGAACCACGAGTGTTCCATACTCATAGTCGTAGACTGTGCAAAATCTTACCAAGTTATTGTGTGTATAGTACCGTACCAATAAATCTTTTTGCACAAGTAAAAAGCAGAATTATGCCTCCTTCTTGCATACATAGAGATACGTAGGGAAAGATTCATACCTATTTTTTATTAATATGTTTTGAAATGCGCCCACAAATTCGAGGCGTGAAAAAATAATTTGAAGGGGTGAACTTTTTTTTGACCATTTCCAAAACAAGGCATCAAAACATAATCTTGCCCTAAAAAACCTTACAGATTATTTTTTAGTTAGTGGTAGTTTAAATGTATTACATTATTTTAATTGCAAAATATATCAAAAGACGAGTGCGTAAAAAATCTCTTTCATCATGATATGTTTGACCCAAGGATTAGTGACATTAGATTAGCCCAAATCTTTTGGAGGGAGATTTTCCAGGCATTTATCAGTGCTAAGATTCTTGTGGCACTTTTCCATGGAAATTCCGGAGCATTACATCCATTGGTATTCGATTTTAGGAGTATTATATTTGAAAGTAGGATCTCCATCTTCTTTTCCACCTACATGTCGTCAACTTTAGCCCTTTTTATTTTGCGTTATCTACATATAAACGAGGTTATACAACGAATTAGGAATGCATGCTTTTTCATAATGATCTCTCGAGGCTATCAATAGATTCGATTAAAATCTATCACAGATAACACAAAAACTATTGAATGATCTGAACAAATGATTGAACAAAATCTAAAAACAATTGAAGTCAAAATCATAATATTGGATTTATATATATTGTGAGTCTTCAATCGATTACAAAGCCCATCTCCGAAAGGAAAAAAACTCTAAATATGTAAGCAACCTGGCCAAAATAGAAAATCCTTCAAAATTCAATAAAATGCAATACGGCACATCTATGATAACCTGGAAAACTCATTGTTTTATTTCATACATTAATGATTCCCCTCGATTATTCATCCATTTCCATTAGTCCTAGGACGTCATCTCCATTTATAAAATTGTCATTCCATTCATCGTCGTTGAAGTCAACATTCTCCAAGAGTATTGGACTGTCAATATTAGCACATTCATTATCGCAATTGGAGTCTCCACAATTAATCTTAAATGAAGAAAAGAAAATAATGTGAAAAAAAGAAAAAGAAAATATAAAGTGGTGGTTGTATGCACTTACGAGTTCGTTTGCATATTCATCGTCTGTGAAACCCAATTCATCACTGTTAAATTTACTTGGCCATAGCGCGGTCCCATCTTTAGAGGAAGGTCTTTTCTTTACATGTTGATAACACTCAACTTTACCATTTATCACAAAATCCACATGCGCCGGAGCGTCTTTGGGTTTATGAATAATGGCTTTATGCCCACACTTCCCCATCCGATGTATATGGCGCCCTTTAAAACATACATTTTTCAATTTGTTCCTGGAAGAGTTTCGATGATCAGATTTTACGCAAGTAGAATGGCGGTTGTGTAAGTCGGCGATTTTGTTCTTTAGAACAGATTTTGCACGGGAGGACCGACGTCGAGATGAGCCATGCTCGCGCTCAAATCTCCGTCCGTGATTCTCACCTCCATTTGTATCAACCTTTTCTGGACTGTTGCTGTTACTTGCATGCTCCTCGTCACTTCGAGGACTTGAACTACCCGTACTAGTCAAAGAGTTTTTCCTGGGATTTTCATTAGATGGACCATCCATAACATCATTAAATTTGCACAAATTCGAATATCTCTGTTCCTCCGCCTTAATCACCTTCGATAATAACTCCAAATACACAGGGCTAGACTCCTCAGTTTGCGGTCCTTCAAATCCGGCCAATAACAAACATCTTTTCATAAGAGAAGCATTCTCAGCACGGAAAACATCAAGCGCCATCTTTAATTTAGTTTGGTCCAAAGGAGTAAGCTTCTTATTTGAAGCAGAATTAGAAGATATATTGGAGGAGCCAGCTGTTAAACTGGATCTGAGAATCGACGAGCCTGGTTTGCTTTGATTCAGGTGGTAAGCGTGAGCTAAGGCAGCTGAAGAGCTAGAATGAGATGATCGACTGTTTCTTCTTCGACTATCGTTCTTTTCATCATCCCAGGTATCATCGTCGATATGAGATGAATCCATTAGGTCACCTTGTAGAACGCCTCCTGTCAAGCTATGTCTTAAATGAGCGGAGCCAGTGAAAGATTCTCTAGTAGAAAGAGGCACTTTCCGGGCACTATTTGCAAAAATTTTAGCAGTGGCCATGATACGAGCCATTTCTTGCTGATGTCTGAGCGCTTGCTCAATATCGGAGAGGGCTGAAGACGAGTTTAGGAATAAACTATCAGAATTACCGTTGATGTCGTTTATGTTTGCTCCACTAGAGTGAGAATACTGATTTCCGTGGTTTGACAGGTTAGATAGAGATGACGCATCTTGCAAAGCAGCTTGTCGTTGCAAAAGTAATTGCTGTTGCTGAAGTGCAAGAGAAGTAGGCAAAGATGACGCTTTCAGTGAAGAAAGCAAATCTCCAGAAGAAGCGTTGAGATAAGGATTATGAAGTTTGTTACTAAAGCTTTGATGAAAGCCTGATCCGAATGAATTCAGTCCAGACTGATTTTGTAGACTTAACAGAGAAGATCTTCTCTTTGTATCTTCTGTACCCGATTCTTCGCGATCAGAAACAGAATAAGAGCTTCTTCGCTTTTGTGAGCTTCCTTGGTCCTTGTTCGAAAAGGATAATTGCCTGGGTTTTTTATGTTTTCTATTTATTGCTGAGTTATCTTCAATCGATAAAACGTCATCATCATCTTGCTTCTCAGATTGAAGCTTGCTTTCATTACCTTGATTTTGATTTCCTTGTCTCGCCAACCTTAGACGACGGCTGAGCTGGTTCTTCCTTTGACACAACTGAACATTATCTTTATCTGCTATTTGACCGTTGAAACCGCCACTTTTATCTTTTTCGTCTGAAATGTTTGGAAATTCAAACCCTCCCTCAAGTAGCGCGTCCAAAAGAGACATTTGAGGATTTTTCAGACGAGCAGCTACAGCACGGTGCATACGTGGATCTCCACGGCGTCCCAACTTCCGTTTCATACTGCCGTTCTTTGATTTTCCCCCTTCAACGCTGCCATTCGTAGCGCCATTGTGTATGCCATTGGAACCTCTTTCTGCTGGTTTCATTTCTGTAGCTTCGTCGTCGTTTTTAGGTTCATTGAACTTGCCCTTATGTTCTACGTTGGCAGCGCTATTGTCCTGCGGTAAATTTATGCCTTGCTGTTTGAATACTTCGCTAACCTCCATAGAAGGAATTCTGGGTGTTCCTTCCGAAGGTCCTTCAGCATCGTTTGATTTTGTGATCGCAACAGTCATGAAATTTTATTTTACGGGAGTATTTCTTGCAATGAGGCTCAAAAGTTTATAAAAGCCTCCTTTGTTCTCAATTTCGTATTGTGCGCACACATTGTGCAAGGGCCTTTCAGCCTGTTTCCCAGCAGAAAACGAACAAACAGATATATCTAATTGAGTCTTTAAGTAAAAAAAAGAATCTTATTTCAACATATTAAATATTAATTTAAATACGTGAAACTATGATAATGCAATGCCAGAGAGCAAGAAGTTCAGCTCTGTATTCGTAATAATGTCTTAATACGATACGAACGTGACATACAGATTTCATTTCGAGTTCTCAAGTTACTTAGAAACTTGATTTCATTAATAAATGCATTTACTCCTAATTAAAATAAACAAAATGATATTATTCATAATTTTTTCATTCGGAATCCTTCTTTCGTCACTGCTGGAAAAGATTATTCAAAGGAAGCTTTCTGTACGCTCGAAATGTATAGGATCTTCAACTTTCCTCGAGAGAAATTTTGTATTATGTGTTGATTGAATAATTTTCTTTGCAGTCTAAATCGAAAAACATTTAATAAAACAAATAATTTTAATATTTAGTGAAGTACATATAGGTAATTATATAGGTAAATGCTTTCTGCTTTAAACCTAAATGAAAATGAGTTCCTTGAGGTTGCCTTTAACGTAACATTGTTTACTGCAGTGTGTAAGGATGATGAGACTACCTCTCTACTAACGAACATAAACACATACCTAGGTTCCTTTTTTTCTGGTGGTGACGCTCCAGCCTTTTTTTGTTCCATGCGGATTCAAATCACTCAATTTATGAAAATTGGAATTCTAAATATGGTTCCAATTTTTTGGGAATCTATAATTTTATACAAAAATTCAACAGTAATGATATCCATAATATTTTATTAAATATTTTTGAATCTTTCTATTTATCGATTTTATTTAGATTACAAACGGACAGTTATGTTGATATTTTGCTTGTTTGATGAGAGTTGGCACATATTAGTGATTTCACAAAATATCATGCTGATTATAATTCAAGAATCATCAATCGGTTCAAATCAATGAGACTATGAGGTTAACCTCAACCATTTCGCAAATGAAAGGCTTCATGGAGTATGGATTTATTCTGAGGTAAACCTTATCAAATAATAAGAATATTCTCATTTTCCATCACCTTCATTTATCTGCAGAAATCTAAGATGTCGTAACGAAAAGAAAGATACTGAGAGGGACAAGTCTCACAATAAAAATCAAGGCATTGTCGAAACTTTGGTCTGTAATCGTGACAAGGCTACAGAATAGCTCAAGGATTTCATTTGTATGTTCTGCTGCATTTGCGATATTGATGAAGTGTGTTTCGTTATCAGGGCACTAACTAGTACCTAATGCTATACAAGGAATTGATATTTTTTATGTCGCCTGATGTTAAGTGCATGTTTATTTACAACGATCTCAGTGCTGACATTGATGCTCAAATGAATACTTTCCGTCCTGAAAGAGCAGCGCGTGAGGTTATCGAAGAAAATGGATTGCATATGGAAAGTCTCGCTTTGACACAGAACTATGCTGCGTCCTTTGTAAGTTCACCACCATCAAACATTCATTTTTTTGTGTTTGAATTTCTATTTATTCATCTCAACATAATGCATTATCTGATTTATTCTACTAGACCTCATTTACCAAGAAAACCGCTGTAAAACTTTCTTTGAAAAATAAGAACACTTTCGACCATCTTGACAATGCTCTTGAAATATCCCCAAAAGTATTTTAGGATAAAGCGTTCAGATTTATCATTTCAAGAAGAACGATTGCATCTAAATGTGACCCTGGGAATGAAGGTGGCGCACGTACATTGCAACAACGGAGAACAATTAGGCAAAAATCAAGTAGGATGCAGGCAATTACCAAATTTATGACGTCAAAGTGGGCATAGCAAATGTCCAGGAGCAAATTTTTGAATTTTCCATGTGTGTTTTTCACCCATCAGGGTCCTTTTTCATGTATGAGTTTTTGAATTTTTCTTTTAATTAATATATAGTTGTTGTTGTTGTTGTTGTTGTTGCTGTGTTCTTTCTAGATGAATGTGGCATTATTTGAACTTTGATAGTCCCACGAACGCTCTTTCAGGTAGTTAGGTCCTAGGTCTCTTACATACTACGCACATTGTCTTACGACGCTACTTCGGTTTACGGCCTTCTCACTTTACTCGAGGACTTTGGATGTCAGTAGTTTATGCGTATGTAAGGTCTAAAAGCCTCCGAGGAGGGGTTGCTGTATTTAAGGTTAACTACCAGGGTCTAGTAAAGAGACCTCGCATTACTATTCCAGTATTCCGTTGATAAGCTGTATACTCCGGCCATTTAAGGCCATTTAAGTATTGTTTTGCATGCACTTACCTTACTTAGGAGCGGCCAGATTCAATCGTAAAAAATAATGAAGAGGTTTTCTGGTCCGGATCGGATGGAATCTTGGTGAGAATACGCGGGAGATGGAATTGCGTTTTAGGTCGTAAATCTTGGTACTTGGAGAACAAATGAATGAGCGGTATCTTTTTTGGCGGGCAAATTATGTTTTGTATTTGCTGAAAATGGTGAGTTCTGGGGTTTGGTGCAGTCATCGATCTTGTCTAAAACAGATAGCGATTGCGGAATAAAGTTCTTATGATTCTAAAAAAGTCTTTAACGAGTGGACCAGAAAAAATTGATCATGAATTGAGTTTGACTTCCCAAATCGGGGGCCGCCCGGCCCAAAAAAAACTGTCATCATTGAAACGTAAGCAACTACAGGAGACAATAGACAAATTGCGACATAAAAAAAAGTTCAACTACGAATTTATAACGGGGCTTCAACCAAAACCCAAGCGGCTCTAGCTCGGGGCCAGTGCATTTTTTATTCCCTGTTTACAAATTAGATTATAGCACTATAAATATAAATTCTATTATTATTCTGATTCTAAAAAAGTCTAGAGAGAGAGTATTAGCTTTGGGATGGGTCTTGTCTTTCGAATTCGTGAGGTCAATTCTGAAAAAAATCAGAGAGATAGACTAGCAAGTTTGAAAATGGCCAAAAAGCGTTGATCGGATGATATTTTTTGATGCACTCAAGGGAATTTCTTGAAACTTGACAGTCTATTTCGTCTCGTCTTGAGGAGTTCAACGTGATATCGAACAGAAAAATTGGTTGATGGGATCTTGATTTTAGCCGCCAGGTGTCCTATTTCGCCATGGAGGGGTGAAGATTCCTTTGCGCGTAGTTTTTTTTGAATTCTATAATTAATATATAGTACTTTTTTCGGAAGTCGTATTACATAAAACCTCTTAACATACCAAACCTACTAAAACCTACGTAAATTTGAAAATTTCAATCAAATAGCCAATGGCCAAATATTGAACAACCTAACCAATAACAGA
>Ga0209092_10002644_pt1 | contig 16338 bp, 14 predicted proteins | sample FraStrMetagenome_FD_187446 | JGI IMG/M metagenome (GOLD analysis project Ga0209092, IMG submission 187446) | Marine eukaryotic phytoplankton communities from Arctic Ocean - Fram Strait ARC3M Metagenome (SPAdes) (version 2) | ecosystem: Environmental > Aquatic > Marine > Oceanic | place: Fram...
ACAAAATAAAAGTACCGGTATACAGATTAAAAAAAATATATTATGTAATATATAATACTCTAAAAATTTTAAACCTCAATGACCTGAAAATTAAGTCTCAAATTTAAATCCAGCTAGCTTCTAGTACGTACAAACATGGCAACATGACTTCGTTACTTTGTAACGTGTTGCCTTCAAATTGTGCGAACTAATTTTTTGTTTGAAATAAAATCTGTTTTCGCTTCCTATCCTGCATGTTCAGAAATGAGAAAACTGTACAAAAGAGAGTGTTAAGTATGATGACCGGTGTTAACTGGTTTAACAATAACGATATTAGTTATCTTATCCTTGTTTAGTGTTGTCCTCGATAAGGAGAATATGTTACACGCATTTTGTACAAACATATCGTCATCATAAATTCTCGACGTTATCAAATTTCTCATCACTTAATATCTCTTTCCAATCAAATTTGTTCGATGTTTCAACGCGTCCGCGAAGACTCTCGTTTTCACGTTCCAAATGATGTACACTGTCTTGAAGAGTAGAAAGATCACCTGAAAGCTGTTCAATCTGATTTTTGAGAGAATCAACAACACCAAAATGGTACGCCTCCCATTGCGCGTTTGCGGTTTTCAATTGAGTGACAATGTCTGTGATTGGCCGTGTAGGAGAAGGTCGACTCCTTCGAGGAACGATAAGTTGTAAAAGCTCAGGTCTATCTCTAAGGAAATTGGGATGCGAGTAGCGATGACTGATTCTATAACTTTCATTTGCTATAGAATCTCTTCGAAACATGTAAGAATTAAGGCCACGTGCAAATGAAGAGTAATTTGAGTGTCTGAAAAAATTTGGGATTACTTTTTGAGCCAACATTTCTTTGTTGAAAATCGTAAATGACTCTCCGTCTTCGTCCCAAGAGGCAATCCGCGGATCACAATTAGATATCATAGTATGGCACTCTATCAGCAAATTAAAATTCCAATGAGAGATAGGTGTCAGAATGATGATGATATGATTTACGACTATTACACAAACAACACGCGTTTCGAGTAAACTATCATCGTTATAAAAGATTTCTCACTTACTTCCAAGAAATTGTGGGACTTTTGAATTCTTATCTTGTTCCGTTATGTTTCGTGTATGGTTCATATTTCTAATTTTTTAATACAGCAGCGAGCTCTCTGTTCATGTCGTGATGCTTTGAAATTTTTTTCTTGCACTGCAGCAACAAACTCTTGGACGAGTTGTTATTTACGAATTTATGATGTTTAAAAAGTCAATTCTTGGAATATTCCAGATTGGGTTGTAGCCTACGGAAATAGGAATTTACACAACAACCTTCTCTTGCAGAGAGTATTTTATTTCCCTAAACTCACCTCGCTTGTTCTTTAGTCACAAGTACTTGTCTTTTGGGGGCTCTTCGGAATTTGTAAGAATTCGTAAGAATTCGTAATATTACCATTACGAAATCTTTGACATTACCTTTACGAAATCTTTGACAATATTCTACAACGAACATTTGGCAAGAGAATCTACATGATATTTGGCAACATTTCTATGATATTTAACATTTGGTACGATTTCTCAGGATCTTGTCTTTTCTTCTTTTCTGGTGGAGAAATAGGGTATATGTAATACGATTTCTCGTGGGAGTTCCCTCGGAACAAAACATATACTCTTTTATAACACGAAACGAAAAGGTTGAGCCGAATGACCGAAATTACCGGTAGCTTAGCACCTCGTTGACATATTACCAACGCAGAGATGCCCGATACTTCAAGTACATAACAATATTGTTAAGTACATGTCTTACGTTTTTGGATATATAACATCTGAAAACATGTGGTAGAGATGAATAAGGCAATTCCAATTCCGATCTGTTCACAAAAACGAAAACGAAAACGTGTGTGTGACCCTTGCGTGTGCGTCTGTTTCGTTTTGTATGCGCGCAACGCGCAACTACTGGCCGGCCCAATCTGTTCGACGACACGAAAACGAAACTCGCAACCTGCAAGATTCTGCGCTACATACAGGATATTGGAATTTCGTCACACTGCAAACAAAAATCTGTTTCAAGCATTTAACACACTCTCCAGTTGAGCATGAACACGCTCTCCACTTAAGCATGAACACACTCTCCAGCTAAACAGATCATGTCACATAAGAAGATGGCCGTACTGCTTTCGGACACACTCCGAAAGGAATTGCGGCGTACTATAGCGGTTTATTTTTACAGTGACATAGTATGTAAGAGAGATAGCGAAAGAACTAGGAAACGTAGAATTGAAAAAAACTGCGCGAATCTTACATACTTTTAAACTCCATCACTAAGAAAATTACAGAAGCAGCAACGATAGAGCGTCAGAAAACCCACATGTGACGTTCTAAAACAAAAGGCTGGATTTGGGCTTAACGTAATTGTGGGGTGAACGCCAAACAGCAATCTAAAGTATTTAAGTTCGCAAACAATTTGAAAAATGGAAAAATGAAGTTGCCGCTAGATAATCATAGCTCTGACCTGAAGGCAAGTGAAGTCTTGCATGGTTTTTTGAAGATGTATTTGGATCGCAATTAATAATTATCGGCTTTTTAGAAGTTCTTAAATTGACAGTGGAGCGTGACGGAATCAAAGAGAAACTTGAAATTGCCGAGAAGGAAATTATAGTTCTTGAATTTCTACAATTGAAAAAGGACCACGATTTTTCGACAGAGCAACAGTTTGATTCGACTCGGTGAGATTCAAATGAAGTGAAGGAAGGAAATTCACGCACATCGGTTTTAATCGAGCAAGCAAATCTGCCACAAAAAGAGTTGTTTTTATTTTGTTTCTATAATGTCAATATTTTCTACTAATTTCATTTAAAAGGAATGGGGAAAAATTATAAAAATCATAATTGGTAACACATCTTAGGGGTACTTCCCATGTCGGTTCGAGACGGGCACTGTATTTTATTTTGTTTCCACTGCAAATCGCATTTTGTATACTCTGAGACATTCACTATCAGCATCGTAACTATCAGCATTGTAACCGTCTACAGCGAACTCAGTCACCGTCTCATCTGTGTTTCCCTCACGATTACTATCTATATTGTTTATTACATCAAACTGGCGTCGTCATCGTTAACTTTCCCGCCCATAGTTCCCAAGAATTTGAAAATATCCGCAACCTCGTGGTATCCATGCGATTGCATGTACCTATTGACATCCAAACGTTCTGAAAGGTTATCAGACGCGAACGTGTTCTATACTTCTTTACGTGCCCGAATATTGCTTTAGCGATGAATTAGAAAATCGCCTTAGCTCATAAATTGATAGTCCGGTGTTATCGTGATCGACGTCGTGGGAAGTCAGATGTACATGCTTGATCTTGAGATGGAATCCATATATAAACTCAAATGGATGGCTCGGATTCAAGAATTGCATTTTCTAATAGGTGTTCCTGTGCATTTTTCATTCTTGAGCCAAATGGAAATTCATATTGGTTGATTTATCCAGGATCAGTCACTTTAACACAATTTAACATGACATAACAAAGAGATTGATTGAATCGAGATAAGGATTGGCAAAGAATAAGTACAGAAATTGAAAAAGATCCGATATGCAAGAAGCGTTCTTTATTGAAGTATCCGTAAAGTGTCATTGAGAAAAGAAATATCTGACAATATCAGCCAAGTTATGCGATTACTTTTAAGCCACAGAGACGATTTGCACTTCGTTTCATTGTATATATATATATCTATACTTTTCAACTCTCTAATTCATTCAGAAATCCAAGAATTAAAAGTTTAATCAGAAGACACTTACAGAGATGAAAACGCTCTTCTGCATATTATCAATAGAAAAGTTATTTTCTACTAGCTAGCAAATTTAAACGGCCCTGAAGTTTTAGAAATCCTGCTTGGGTTCCAACTCTTTCTTTAAGCAAATTGTTCAGTGGTGCAAGCTTCTTCGCAAGTTCGACATCATTCATAAGAAGTCCTGAATGCTTTACTAGGATTGTCCGTAACCAAACAGCCAACAATGCTGTTCTCATGGGCTTCGCTGAGATGCGTTGAATTACTTCGCCGAGTAAATCTATTACCTCGGATCCATTCAATTTCATTACTGTTGTTTCTATTACGGATTTATCCGTGCATTGGAATGCCGTTTCGAGTTGATTGGTATCAGAGGAGGCGAGACCCTGCTTTAGAACAGCAGTGAGACCTTGTGTAGTGGGAATTTTGCGAGCACCTCTCGTGACAAGTGGCAGTGATATATCAGAATCTTCAGCACTTGCATTCAGAGCTCTAATACGGTCAGCTATGGAAAGTCCGTCATTATCGATTTGACCATCCGAGTCATCAACGACGCCATCGCTTTGATTATCATCGGGTCGAAATTTCTTAATTTTTTCAACGAATATCGAGGAGTCCTTCACAGCCGTGTCTATTCCAACTTCACCGGGACCAAGAACATCAACACCTCGCTTTCTCGAACTATTCGTTGACCTTGAGACGGTATCATTTTCTTCTTTTAATGGCTCAACGCCAACCTTTATCTCTTTCATCAATGTCGCACTTCTCTCATTTTTTTGAATGTATGATACTGACTCAAATACTAGATCCACTGATGAAAGCTTGCGCCCAATGAGAAGTTTGTCGCTTGTGGTGGAAAAAGATGACATCATTGCATCAACCTTTTCGTCTTTGGAATAACACGAAGCTGATGTGGACGCAGATATATCATTATCGCTAGCCGTTGATATTACACCGTTTATGTAACTCTCAAATTCGAATATCATGACTGACCCAGAAGAGCAAGTGACTGCAACGATAAGTGACGTTGAAGCCTCTTTCGTTAAAATTGTTGTATTTGCATAAAGTGGTGGAGAGTCTATTGCCAATGTCCGAACACCACTTGATGATGAACCGTTCCCATTTTCATGACCACCCTTACACTCAAGTACATGTACAGCATCTCCAGTAACAAGTCCGCACATAAGCAATCTCGAATCTGCAGAAAAACTCAACAAACTTAGGCCCTTTCGACCAATCAAATGCTTCTTATACTTCCTTATACGTTGCCCGGTCGATGCGTCCAGTATACGAACGCCTCCGAATACAGTGCCAACTGCGAGCATAGATTGATCTGGACTAACAGCAAGCCTACCGTCGTCATCGTCTGCAGACAAGTCCGTCCCAGTCTTGATTTTCTTTAAAATTTTGCCTTTGCCTTTGGACACATCATATTGTTGCGCAATGAGTTTCCTGCTACTCTCGCCGCTAGAATTTTGTGTAACCGCCATAAGAGCAAATATACTGGTTTCAAGGTCTGTGTCAGAGCTTACATCACAGTGAGAGGAAGATACATCCAAGACGACACAACCCTCGGGCAAATCGATTTTGTGCAGTACAACACCTCGAGTTACATCCCAAACCGTAAATGTCGTTGAACCTTTGTCAGCAGAAACAAGAAACCGACCACTTCGGTCGTATGTTAGCAAAATCGGACCTACTCCACTCTCTCTCTTAGATGAGGCAATATCACCACCTTTCTTCTTGTGAACCAGATTGTCCATTAAGGTAAGCTTTATCTGTGAAGAATTTACATCAAACAAACGAATACGATGCGTGCTCGATCCGTCGTTTCCAAACGAGTGAGATGCCACAGCAAAAACATCTTGATCGGGTGATAGGCATTGAGCAGAAGCAGGCGTAGGAGGCATGCTGTAGAAAAATGAAAAAATAAGTTTGAATGAACCAGAAGGAGCATATAACACTAACAGTACAATGTTGTTCGAAAAAGGATATTTGACACGAACATTTCTTCTCTCAGAGAAAGAATAAATGGAAAAGACCAAATTCAACACAAGAAATACACCAAGCAAAAAACGTACTTATTCACTGCACAAAAAACGAAATGATGCAATGTTATTTGTTTGCCTTAATTTACAAGGTTCCTTCAATCCAAAAATGTTAAAGGAAAGACTGCATGCATGCATGTATGTATGAATATACTTTTTCCAAACATATCTCTGGTGGACTGTCGTCTGTGGTCATGTCGTCGGAAGATCTGGGTGGCTATGAGCGTGGGAGTCTAAATTAGCCATACATTCGGCCTTTTAAAACCTGGAGGAGCTACGCGGTACGCGGTTCGATTTTAATCATCATTGGAATGTTCACCTCCAGCTCCAGCTCTAGCTCTGGCGACATGACTCTCTCACATGAAATTAGTTTAGAGAGTTGGAGAGAGGAGAAGAAAAGGTACTCGTAGTTAGGTCAATATTCAACTTCAGTTCGTCCAAACCCCTTCAACGACGAGGATACCAACATTCACATCATCATCATCAACAACGCATACAAGTAGCGCAATTGAGTGGCAGTCAACTCTGGCTGTTATTATTCATGTAACTACGTAAAGATCTATCTATATTTACAAGTATTCATATATATATATATATATATGTATATAAAATTTATTGCAATTCATTCATTCACATATTGGATTACAATATTCCAAACATCCTATACCCAGTCACTGTTTGTACTGCGCCAGTATATGAGTATATACGTTTGCACCGGTACTGCCATCGATAGTGAATTAAAAGTTTGAAATCAAATCAACATACCATAAAACAATATTTTCATTAAGACACTGCCAATGCCAGTACGAGTATATTGTATTGCTGTATTACTCACGTGACAAGGTTAAAAATTATGGAGAATATGCTAGCCCATCACGCTAACAATCGAATAAGGCTTTGTAAAGCCATCGAGAACTATAACGATGCATGCTTCCGTTCCCCCGAGCATCATTTGAAAGGTAAACCTCCCATACATAAATTAAGAAGAACGGAGTTGGCCATGAGGGTGGCAGAGGCGCTGGATTTGTATATTCGTCGCGTTTACGTGGATGGTACTATACTTTGTGTATTCGATCCGTTCAGAAAATGCAAGGAATTGAATGAGGATGAGGAAGTTGTGAAAGATGCCAGGAAGATTTTGAGACAATGGCGGATTGAGTGCATAGAAAAGGGAGATCGTGTAGAGTGTTGGGATTATGACAATGAATACGAGGACGAAATTGTAAATGATATCGATGGCTGGGAAAAGGCGTATGTTGCCGATATTTTGGAGGTTCACTTTGGATTTGGGGTACTACGCAAAAAGTATGAAAATAATTCAAAGATTGATTTAACGTTAGAGGAAGGTCATCCTGGTGCGATCTATGTGAGCTATGGTGATGATTACCCGGATGACAACAGATGGCTTGAGCTTACGCAAGACGATATTGTGCCATTAGGAACTCATCAGAAGAGTAAATTGGCGTTGCAGACTTGGAAGAAAATTGAACAAGAGAGATGTTCGACAACGTTACCGCCACAATCAGCAGAACCCATTTCAGATAGTCAAACAGAAGTAGATGGTACGTGCCAATTCATGTTTGCACTTACAAATAATGATATTTTTACAATAGGCATAACGATTTTAAAATTGGCAGGAGTTCATGCACAAATTGCCATTATTGATGAAACTTCTAGTGAATCATTATCGACGACTGCGTGTGATAAAGAAGTAAAGAATGTTTCGGCAAGTAAAATTGAGCAGCTGTATAAGATTCCAATAGTTAAAGCCGGGGGCGGGGATGCACGACGGTTTCGGAAACGTAAAAAGAGAGGTGGTTGCGTAGAGTTATTACCTAAGGAAGCTATAGGCATTTGCGTGGTTTGCAAAGAATCGGAATGCAGCGAAGGAACATCTTCTCAATTGTTTATCTGCGGTAGTGATTGCCGTCGTACATTTCACTATGCTTGTGTAGATCTCAGTGAGCTACCCAGCGCAGGTGATGAATGGATTTGCGAGGACTGTACAAAAAAGAGGCATATATGTGCTATTTGTGGGGAGTATGGGGATGATGGGAGGGATGTCTTCATTTGTAGCATGGATAATTGCGGTTTATACTATCATCAGCATTGTGTAGCCAACTACGGGGTGGAGTTCAACCGTGCAAATGGCTACAATTCTGTCGACTTTGGATCAGAATTAATAGAGAGCAGTGAAGAAGAATTTCATTTCGTGTGTCCAGCACATCACTGTATGGTTTGTTCATCATGGGATAACGAGGGTAGTTTTCTTAAAGCAAACGCCAACTTTGTTGTAAGTCGAAACATCAATATCGCTCATCTTTCGGTTATGATTTCACATTTTGATCATTAATCTTTCGATAACGCTTGTAGCGCTGTTTGGAATGTCCTTTGTCTTGCCATGTAAACTGTATACCTCCATCGTCGCGATTTCACGAATTAGGGTTTTTGTGCCCCGATCACAGACGTAGAAAGCTCCCATACTTGAACTTGGAAACCTCAGAACAAATGGCATATGAAGAAGTTGTTGATGAAAAAAGAAATGAGGTAAGAAAAAAGCTTAAAATGGAAGGGCTAGATATTGATTTTGAGCCCCATGTCAAGTTCGATGCGTCAGGAGGAAGCGACTTTTTGATGTTGAGAGGAGAGGCGTTTACTTCGAACAAAAGCCTTTTTGATTCTCTTTCGTATCGTTGCCCCATCGATTTCCGGGATGATGTAAGTTCTGTTTTCGAAAATGCCTTCTATATTGAAGAGACTTTCTCAAATTATGTGTAAAGATAAATTCAAATCCGCCACCGTACAAGGTTATTCATTCATTGAAATATGGCCAGAAAAAGCCAAAAAGATTGCCACCCATCGAGGGAGGAATTTGTAATTGTGTCGCAGTCGAGGGTGTGACGCCCGCATGCGGCGAAACTTGTTTCAACCGCGCCTCATACTTTGAATGTGTCGGTGGGCCTATAAAGCCCGGCGGTAGTGGAGAGAGAAATCCCTACTGGAACTGTAATTGTGGGCCAGAATGTGGTAACAGACCTATCTCTCAGCGTAAGGTGGCTAAATGTAAACCAAGAAGGGAGGGCGGGAAGGGATGGGGTCTCGTTCCTTTACATTCCGTCAGCAAAGGTGAGTAGATTTGATTCCGTAATCTTTCGTTTTACTGTGTGCTTACTCTCGTTTAGGTGATCTTGTTATTGAATACATTGGTGAAGTTGTTGATTCGATTGAAAAGGATGAACGATTGATGGAATGGTCAAAGGAATTCCCAAATGATCCAAACTTTTACATAATGCAACTTCAGGCAGGCTGGTTTATTGATGCCAGGGAGCAAGGTAATCTAAGTCGCTTTATAAATCATTCGTGCGACCCTAATTGTAAGTTAGTGCCAACAAATATTGCTGGCTTCATAAGGATCGGAATTTTCGCTGTGCGAGATATTCAAGAGGGTGAATTCCTGAGTTACGATTACCGTTTTGATACTAGAGATTCCTCTAAATTTATTTGTCTTTGTGGTGCATTGAATTGTCGTGGAACCATGAATGGCGACGTTAAAGATAAGGTTCAAATTCGTGAAAAGAAGACTAAAAAACAGCTTATTCATGAAGCTAGGCAGAGGATGGACAAGGATAGGAAATTTTTCTTGGAGTATGAGAAAAAAGCAGTGCACCGCCTTAATTTGACAGGGTCGTATGTCCCAGGATCTAAAAATGAAAGCTCCGATGCCATTGCAACTGGGCCAAAGATGAGTATGAAGAGGATAGCACACCGAGATAAGATATTCTTGTGGAGAAATATTGTGTTGGGGTCAAATTTTAGATCACGTTATGAGACTTGGAGGAGTCATCTAGGGAGTCAGAGATCAAAAGAAACAAGAGAAGGCACAGAGAAAATTGTCAAAGCCATCGATATTATTTCAGCATTCCTGCCAAAGAATACATGACTTTATTGCAGAGGATTTTTTTATTGTTTTTAGTTTATAGAATTTAGTTTATCTAGCCAAAAGTTGATAGTGATAGAAATTGTCTAAACAAATCGCATGTACATCTGTTGCGACAATATCCTTTGTAAACGTTTTCTTACTATTCACTTGCGAGACAAAAAAAGTCCAATGATAAGACCCTTGAAGTATTCTGAAAGGATGAAGGAAGCTATTAATATATTTTAACGATCAAAAGCAGCATTTGGACGATTTCTTCGGCACCGATTCTTGTCCTCTTTATCTCTGACGTCGTATATGATTACTCCAATTCCCATAGCGCAACCTTTCATTGGACCCTAAAACCATATTTCGCCGCGAGAATATCTTAGCTTTGAGAAATAGGCAATTTCATGGTTACACCACCATACCGTCGGAAAAAGGTAATACTTAAAGTTATTCGACCACTTCACAATCGTTCCTTGTTATTGTTGGCCGATGGCAAGAACCTATCGAACACTTACTGGTTTTGCTTTCTACCTAATTATAACATCTTCTTTTCTGGAGAGATATCAGAAAGGGAAAAAATGTCAAATGTACCTTGATCATTTCGCAAAGCCAATATTCCAAGAGAACGACACGAAAGCTCCTCTTCACTAAGAATTTGTAAGACTACCAGTAGTACTTCTTTTCCAGTCCACCTTTCCTTTGTTATAATTTGTAAAAGCTCCATTTTCCATTCATACAGCAAGGCTCTACATCGGGGAAACAAAGTTTTACATTAGGTTAGCTGACTGTGGTGACATCCATCGAAGGATCAAAGTAAATCCATGGGCTTCTGTAGCAAAAGTAGTACTTCTTTTCCAGTCCACCTCTCCTTTGTTATAATTTGTAAAAGCTCCATTTTCCATTCATACTGCAAGGCTCTACATCGAGGAAACAAAGTTTTACATTAGGCTAGCTGACTGTGGTGACATCCATCGAAGGATCAAAGCAAATCCATGGGCTCCTGTAGCAAATTTCGAGCGCTCGTCGTGGTAGAAGGAGTCCTATATAAAGATGCGTCAGTATCTTCACTCAAAATACTATATTGCCCTATTGGATGATCTTGAGATCCATAAGGATCTATGCTGTGATAATCGTTGTTGTAGGACATTTCATTATTCCTTCGCTGATCTCCAGTTGGAGCATACCATACGTAATGCTGCATCATTAGAATATAATTTTTTATCACGGTCATGAGGCCAACCAAAGTTTTTACGATGTGCACTTTCAAATGGTCTGCGCTATCTTCGTAAATACTTTGACTCAGAACTTGAAGAAAGGAAAATAGCCCCCCAATAAAGTCAAATACTGCAGTCCAAACATTAAATCCACTAGTCGATTGTCTTTTTCTGTTTAACAGAATTTGAGGAAGGTACTTGATAAGGGTGCTCACAAGTTTGATATAAGACAAGCTAAAGACAAAATCAGTCCAATTTAGTACCCACGTCCCATCTTTGTGCAGCTTTCCTCCAACAAGCAAAACGAGCAAAAAGTAGCCAACAACAAATCCCACGAGCCCAGTTATAATAATTGAGTAATGTGCACTCAATTTAACCGCATCAGTGGGTAAAAGATACAAACCACAACAATACCGTGATGGCGAAACATAAACTGATGATGAGTTATACCAAATGATTTGAAAAGCAATTATCAAAACCAGTACAGTTGTTTGCAGGGCTAAGAAGACGTCTTCATTTTCAATAACTACCTCATCACCATTATGATCATTTTTGTACGCATTTGAAACGGTTGTGGACCAATAAAAAACAGAATTAAATACTGCATAACAAACAAAGCCCACTAAGTTGGACACAACATAGTCCGGGCTAAGACCCTCAGTCGACTTTATCCTCATATTAAGTAGTAACTGCGGCCAATTTGAAATTGTCCATGATAAGAAAAAAATATACCCGAAACATTCATTCACATAAACCCATCCGTTACTGGAATTCGATTGATAAGCAACAATACATCCAAGTATGATTCCCAAAGAGATAACAGAGCTCGCAAATATCGCCACATGTTCTCTTTTCCCGTCTTCGTTAACAAGAATGAATGCAGCATTTTCCAATATTGACGTCGCCGCAGATGTCGTCCGCTCGATACGAAGAAAACCAGAATCTTCACGTTCTTCAGATTGTTCAATCAGAGGAATTGTGTTAAAGAAATGCAATGCCTCATTGCTTTTCAATGAGGATTCCGAACATGTTGTGTCATTGTCAGATGTACTACTTTCATCATTATGCTCGTTGTCGTTACCTCCTGCGAAAAAACCCAACATTCTTACTCCGATCAATCCTTTGTTTCCAAAACGTCTATTGGGATACGTTCTTTAGAAAATACTAGTTGTATCGATGAGTTCAAAGTAAGACTCTCTACAGAATCATCCTCACTTTTTAAACGCCCGTCTTTTTTATCTTGTCGCCAAACGAAATGCCGATATTTCATTCGTAATTCGTAATTCGAACACATTTTAATGACACTCGTGCATATAAAGTGTGTAGGTGACATCTATTCACTTAATGAAGGTAATTCGAACATGTTTTGCTGACGACGTAATAGTAGGACATAAAAACTGCTCGCCATAAAAGATTATATAATACGATATAATGTATATATTTATGTACATGTAATAGAAACATATGTGGAATGTGGAAATGTAGAGGTTTTGATTTCATAACATTTTTGAAGAGGAGTCGATGAAGTGAGCCCGAGTCCGCCCATTGCATAGTAGATTCTAACAAAATAAATACAGTAGAGTTAAAAAAAAAATCTCGACCTCTCATTATTTTCCATGTTACTTCTTGCACATCTGAAAACCTACACGCATTCCAAAACACGCTCTCTACTGAAATAAGTCCCTCAAGAAGATATCCGTGAGTCACAAATCACTTGACATTGTAATGAAATAGTTTTCATCTTAGCGAAACTAAATTCCATCTTGCACTTTTAGAAATGAAGTTGATATTGTTTCCGATTAAGACAAAAACTAAGCTGAAAACAATTGAAAAGTTGCTACAGGATTTATGTTCAACTGCAGATCGCACGGATAGAGCCAGAGTAATGGGAGGATGAAACGTTGTTCAAAAGAGATAACATAAAGATTTAAAAGTAGCAACTTTCAAATTAATTTCTTTCGCTATCACTTTCTTTTCCCCAAAGCTCGTCATCTTCGCCTGGTTTTAGATGGTTGTAGTAGTTCGGTGACAATGAATCTAGAACGTAATCTATCATCTCTTCATATTCGCACTTATGCTTTCTGAAGTGTTGAACATGCTTCGAATCAACAAATCGAAGCACTTTGAGAACGTTGATTCTTTCTGACATCTTGTAACATCGGACCAGTCGATCAAGATGGTGATGGTCGGCAACATCGTCATTTGTGCTATAAACATAAACATGTGACAGTGACACCTTACAATTCATCATTTGTTGCCAAAACCGAATTGCCCTTCTCTTCACTCTACCAAAAGACAAAATTTTTGAAAATAAGTCCATTATCCTTGCGAAAAGTAGGAAAAGTAATTGCAACATTAGGCGTAACACCATGGGAAGGTGAACATTAGCTTCGCCTAGAGCCTTCGCACCAGCAGAATAATGAAGATAGCACGGTGCAGAATCAAAAATTAAGCAACCACGAGATAAGCGATGAGAAATATAATCACAGTTATGGCGTAATAATCTTCTTCTGTGGGATTCAGTATATCGACAGCAGGGGAAAATAGTGTAATTCTGGTTTCCACCACCACTTGATGAAAATTCCTCAAGAGACTTAGTTTGCCTCGTCCAATACTGGATAAAGTCCATGATATCCTCAAGAACAAATGCACCACCATTGCTAAAGATATGAAGTAATACAGGCAATTGCCCCCAACCAGCCTCAGACAACTCTGACCGTCGAACAACTTTGTTTGCTTCTCTCAAAACCATTTTAGTAACTTGCCTAATTCCAAGTCCAGTCATAATTGATAGCATTGGACTTATTACTGTTATACAATCACAATCCCGATCTAACCATAACTTTGAATATTTATCCAAGTGCTTTTGTTTTGAACCAAGCCACCCCAAAACAATCGCTAAAGCTCGGGGGCGACGAGATACGGACTTCACCTCAACACGGAGTCCAGGCATCCACATTGGAGTGAATATTTGTACGTTAGGTAAAACTTCTTGCACCTCATCTGAATCCTCATCTCTATCGTCATTATATGCTGTATATGTTGTAAACGGACCTCCATTTGCAGAAAGCAGGAGCGAAGAGTATTCATCCATTACTTCATCATTCTCGTATCCTCCATTTTCAAACCCAACCTCAATGCCGTCATCCATAATTTACAACCCTAGACTTTTTTGAATCACTGTCACCTCTTTCCCCTGTTGCCCTCGCCGTTTCTTTCATTCGAGAGTTATGCTTTCTTGACTTGGAATGACGAGTATATAGATCTATTCGCGTTAAAAAATATAAGTGTATGGGCACTTTAGAACGGATCGCCTGAAAAAAATGTGCCGTCGCTTCTAAAATATATATCGGTAATACCGGTTTTGGTGTGATGATTTCTGATGTTTACATCATTTTTCGTGTCAAAAGGATCACGTCATTTGTCTTATGTCTTATGGCGAACCATAAACCGTATACACGCCTTCCCTCCCATTCGTAGGATGCACTACTTTTTTTAAACTGTATGCTTTTATTTTATTAACTTCTACTCTTGTACCCACTACTTGTATGTAGAGGTGTCAACTATCTGCTATCATAGCAGAACTGCTATCATGTGCTATCTGCTATCGTGATAGCTATCAAATCCTCCGTGATAGCTCAAAATCCAAAAATCAATATAAAAACAATAAAAACCCATTGTTGGAGATTCAATGACGAATTGACAGTCAGCAGACAGACCATAAAGCTTTGACAATATTGTTGAGGCGTTATAGGACCAAGAATGATATTGAAAATAAGTCGTCGGTTGGATTTTTTTATCAAATATGTCATAAAAAAAAGAGATTCAAAGTTTGATTGTTCCTTTTAAGACATTGCCCCCGCTAATAAATGAAGATGGAAATCCTACTAACATGGATGTTATGCTACTCAGTGAAGATTACGATGATCCAATGTTTGATGTATCATTTGAACGTATTTTTACTCCTATTCCAAAAGCCAGAAGCTCAACAAAAGCTTATACTGACTCCCCGGGTTTTAAGTTAAAGAAAATTCGAGTTGAGGAAGAAGCAAAGATCAATGAAGAAGTGGATGCGTACTTGTACCATTTACCCAAAGTGGATGTTCAACACATAAAATGTACAAGAGTAGAAGTTAATAAAATAAAAGCATGCAGTTTTAAAAAAATGCCCTTTGAAATGGTGGAAAGAAAATCGTTTTGAATATCCAAAAGTTGCTATCGGCGCTAGAAAAAGGTTGTCGGTGTGCGCGACATCAACGCCAAGTGAGAGAACTTTTTCCGATTAGTGGCTTAATTGATACCCCAAACGCTCCGCCCTTACAGGAAAATCTATGTACGATCAGGTACTCATTCATTACAACTGGGAATGCCTCAATCCTTCTCTTAATCGTCTAAGACTAGTTCTGAAGTAAAATAATAAGTAACTTGATAGCAGAATAGTAAATTTGATAGCAATAGCAGACTTCTTTTGGATTCTGCAGGGTAAAATCCTGTATGTTGACACCTCTACTTGTATGGCGATTGATCGTGCCCTTCATCGCTTAATTTTAAACCTTTGACGTATACCTTGAGAACCGTTAGCATGAGATAACGTATTCCAGCGTCGCGGCCACCCAATGCCGGTGTTCTCATTTTTGAAAATTACGCAACGGATCTGCCCGTAGAATTGCCATTTCGTACATTTTGGTCATTTCTTGAGTAGCGGGCAGCGTAGTGAGCGCATCGACTCTACACTAAATATCATTGAAACCTTACACTCTCTCTATTACTGATATGTGATATATGTACTACACTCGTACGATTGGGTTTGGCACTTTCATACTTGCGACATTTGCATTTATAGGAACCGCTCTTGATAAAATGATAAAGACGAACATTGACATCATCTGCGTTACATGTCTCACATTTAATAGGAATCAAACTTTTTGCAGTTATATTCTGCTTGATCCATTTCTCCTCCGTAAGAATCAATCGCCATCCACGCTGTACATAGACAGAAACGAATTTGTGATATCCCGCGGGTGACTACCAAACTAGAGATGTAAAAGGACACCACCATGTCCGGACACTACGGACGGACAAGGACAACGGACGGACAAAGGACGGACATTGCCTTCTGTCCGGACACTTGTGGACAAATTCCAAAATCCTCTATAACACTCTCAGAATTCATTTTAGGATATTTCTGACTTATACTAACATCTAATTAGAATAATTTAGCATGTTTGTGCATTGTGACACTTACTAAAAGGAGGTTGACAAGTTACAGATGTGGTCGTAGGGCTAACGTGATACACAGATATACATTTATTGATAGCAAATGGCAGAAACAAATCAAACAACCACCGAGAATGCAGCAAACAGCTTACCACCGTTGT
>Ga0209092_10002645_pt1 | contig 16337 bp, 15 predicted proteins | sample FraStrMetagenome_FD_187446 | JGI IMG/M metagenome (GOLD analysis project Ga0209092, IMG submission 187446) | Marine eukaryotic phytoplankton communities from Arctic Ocean - Fram Strait ARC3M Metagenome (SPAdes) (version 2) | ecosystem: Environmental > Aquatic > Marine > Oceanic | place: Fram...
CGGTGACGACGTTGTGCAATCTCATCTCCCGAGTAACCTCTATGAACCATACGGCGTTCAACTACATCAAGAGGACTGGTAACACAGACAATCAAATTAAACCCAGTTTCAAGCCTTTTTTCAAACAGCAAAGGAATCTCCACTAGCCAATCAGCCTCTGGCGCCCGCGCAATCGCCGCCTCCCAGGCTTGCCGAACCAAGGGATGCAGCAACGCTTCTAACCATGCTAACTCCTGCGCATCTGCAAAAACGCGCGCTGCCACCGCCTTGCGATCGACCGTGCCATCCGCATGAAACACCGCCTTACCCCAGCGCTCACTCAGCGCCACATGCACCGCCACATTGCTGGCGAGGCAGTCACGCACCACCGCATCCGTCTCGATGGTGCGCCAACCCGCATGGGCGAAAAACTGCACCACTGTCGATTTGCCACAGCCGATACCTCCTGTAAGTCCTATTTTCAAAATTCTATTGATCGTTCGATATAAACATTAAATAACGTAATAAGGCATAGACATGAACGCAAATTTGTTCACATTCATTTCGAAGGAAATTATTTAACAATGCTAGGAATCACACAATCCGCCGCCTTAGTTGGAGTCGATGCCCACTCGGTTCAGGTAGAAGTGAATACAGGTGAAGTGGGCGAACTCAAATTTATTTTGGTCGGCCTGCCCGACGCCGCGGTCAAAGAATCGCAGGACCGGGTGTTTTCGGCAATGGCCAATAGCGGCTTTCGCACGCCCGCCACCCGCACCACGATCAACCTCGCGCCCGGCGGTCTGCGCAAAGAAGGCCCTGCCTACGATCTACCCATCGCGATCGCCATTCTTGCTTCAATGAATAAATGCCGGGGAGACCGCCTCAACAACTTCCTGATCGCCGGCGAACTCAGCCTTTCAGGACAGACCCGCCCGGTGCGGGGCTCACTCGCCATGGCGATGCTGGCCCGCAAGCTCGGCAAACAAGGCCTCATCGTGCCCGCCGAATCTGCCGACGAAGCCGCGCTGGTCAAAGACGTCGAGATCTATCCCGTGCGCAGTCTCGACGAAGCCGTGCGCTTCTTGAATGGGGAGCGCGCTATTCTTCCCGCCAAATCTCGCGACAGCAGCTTTTACCAAGCACCGCCCGAATCGCAACGGACTGATTTCTCGGAAGTCAAAGGCCAACACGCCGTGCGCCGCGCCGTCGAGATCGCAGTCAGCGGCGGCCACAACCTGTTGATGATTGGCTCTCCTGGATCTGGTAAATCGATGATCGCCAAGCGTATACCCACCATCATGCCACGCCCCAGCATCGATGAGTTCCTCGAAATCCTCAGCATTCAATCCGCCGCAGGTACCACACTGAGCGATGAAAATCGCTACTTTCAACGGCCATTTCGTAGCCCGCATCACACCATTTCAGATGTCGGCCTACTCGGCGGCGGCACTATTCCTGGCCCGGGCGAGATCTCTCTGGCCCACAACGGTGTGTTATTTCTCGACGAGTTGCCCGAATTTAAACGATCGGCCCTCGAAGTGCTGCGCCAACCACTCGAAGACGGCAATGTCACCATCTCCCGCAGTGCAGGTAAGATAAACCTGCCCTGCTCAGTGATGATGGTCTGTGCGATGAATCCATGCCCGTGTGGATATACTGGCGACAGTGCCCGCGAGTGTCGTTGCTCCGTCCCACAAATCCAGCGCTACCGCTCGAAAATTAGCGGCCCGCTACTCGACCGTATTGATATACACATTGAGGCACCTTCGCTGCGAATCCAAGAATTACGCAGCACCCAGCCGAGCGAAACTTCGCTGGTGATTCGCAAACGCTGCGAAGCCGCCCGCACCGTGCAAAACGCACGATTCGCCGCCAATGCCGATGCCTCGACGCGCTGCAATGCACGCATGTCGCACTCTGAAATTCGCAAACACTGCGCCATTAATAAAGCACAAGGCGACCTGCTGCAGCAAGCCATGGAGCAACTGGCACTCTCTGCGCGCGCCTACGATCGAATTTTGAAAGTCGCGCGGACTATTGCCGACCTTGCCGGTAGCACACAAATCGACACACCCCACCTACTCGAAGCCATTCAATACCGCAGCTTGGATAGAAACTTGTTCTATTAATTGCTCTAACGGCAAAAGCCTGCAAACTAGATTACCAGCAAAAAAAAACACCCAATTGAATTTAACATCTTGCACTTACCGAATCATCGCCTAGGAAATCAGCCATCAAGCTTCAGGAGAGATGGCAGAGTGGCCGAATGCGGTAGTCTTGAAAACTATTGAGCCGAAAGGTTCCGGGGGTTCGAATCCCTCTCTCTCCGCCATTTTATTCGCATGAAAACAGTCGCTATCATCGAAGATCAGACGGCCATTCGCGAGATGCTGATTCAGGCGTTTTTCAATAACGATGCCTATCAGGTGGTGATCGAATGCGGCGACGGCTTACAAGGCTGTGAGCAATGCATCCAGCAAAAGCCCGATTTCGTCATCCTCGATGCGATGCTACCGAACCTCAACGGCACCGAAGTATTACGCCGATTCGCGACCGAAATCCCCGAGACACGCGTGCTCATCTTTTCCGGGTTTCAAACGCCTGGGCTCGTCCGTGAATTCCTTCAAGCTGGCGCGCACGGATTCGTCGAAAAATCAGCACCGCTCGCCGATCTTAAAAAAGGCATCGAAATTGTCTCCAATGGAGGCAGCTATTTTGGCCCCGAAGTCGCACTGCTGCTACGCGAGGCGATGACCGATCCGAAATCAAACCAGTCAGGCATTAATATTTTAACCAAGCGTGAGCGCGAAATCCTCCAACTGATTGCTGAGAGTAACAGCACCCGAGAAATCGCGGCCAAGCTAAGTATCAGCGTCAAAACAGCCGAGAATCACCGTACCAATCTGATGCGCAAACTCGACCTGCACGACGTTGCCAGCCTCACGCGCTGCGCGATCAAAAACGGCTTGGTGGTCGTGGACAACAATTAAGCCTGCTCGACACTCGAGTCCAGCGCTGCCCGTAGCCGGTCTACCAAAATATCGACCAGCTGCGGATGCTCACCTAGCAACGGCGTGCGTACAGCCGAGCGCAGTGTATGCTGCGCGATCAGTCCGTCACAAATCTCCGCGACATCTCCACCGGCCCCAGCATGGCGGCCTGGCAACAAGAAGAACAGCGCCACAATCACATCCGCGGCGGCCCAGCCATCCAGCTGCGCCACTCGCTCTAACAGTGGTTCATTAAAATCATACTCGATCCCCTCACGTCGTTCCATCGAGCACGCCGCCACTGCCGCCACTTCCGTTTGCAGCAGCACCGCAAGTTGACCTGCCACTGCATTACGTACCTGATTCACCACTTCCGCAGGTGTGCCATGATCCACCAGCGCAACTCGCGGATGCGACAACCCCGCAGCCTGCATCGTTAGCCGCACATTATCCGCAAGCATCTCAGCTAGACGCATATCCGGAGCAGCCACGTCCACGCCTGCTAAGGTATCGGCCACCACCACCTGCAAATCCGGAGCCGACACCCGCGCCTCCGCGATCAACTCTGGTAAATAATCCGTAATCGCCCGGCTCGGCCCGAGGAACAGTGGCACAAAAACAAACTTTCGCGCCCCCGTTGCGATCAATCGCCGCAGCGTCGGCTTTACCACTCGCGCAGCGACACCATCCAACTCCGATGCCGGCACTTTGCTCGAGTGTAACAAGCTAACCGGTTCGACCTTCAACCCGACCCGCTCCGAAAGTTGCGCCGCTAGGCCACGCAGCGCGAAAACCGAGTCAGCACGAAGCGAACCATTATCAATCAGGAAAATATAGGGAGGTGTTGTCATTTGAAAATAGCAGAGGGCACAAACAGGGCGACTGAGCCAAAATAATACCAAGAAGCAAAGGAAAATGTTTGCGCGTTACAAATCATACTATCAAATTCTTTAAATTATGTATAAGATGCTACGATTTGCCTTTCCTTTAATTCTTGCCGCATTCGTTCTTTCTGGTTGCCGGAAACAACCACCCACCCCGATCACTGACAGTGCCATGGGCAGCGGTTCTGAATTCGGCAATGGTGATGACCTCATCCCATCAGGTATGGATTCAGACTGGGGCAACGACGGCGACCTAGAACTCCGCGACGGCGACGAAAGCATCGACCTCGAAGAAGGCACTTATAACGGCCGTCAGATGGTACGCGGCGTGCTTCAAGACGTTTACTTCGGCTTCGACTCTTCCTCCATCTCCTCATCCGAGCGCTCTAAGCTTCAAGACGCGGCCGACCATCTCGCATCCAACCCAAGCGATGGACTCCTAATCGAAGGCTACTGCGACTGGTATGGCACCGAAGACTACAACCTCGCACTAGGTGATCGTCGCGCCAACAGCGCACGCGAATACCTCGATACACTCGGCGTCAGCGGCGATCGCATCGATACGCTCTCCAAAGGCAGCCTCGAAGCGACTGCCGGACTCTCCAAATCCGAGTCAGGCCAAGATCGTCGCGATGAGCTAATCATCCTCAAATAAGCGAATAATCTTTAAACACGAAAAGGCCGTTCATCTCGAACGGCCTTTTTTTGGTTTATACTCCAACAATTTCAGCATTCACTCAAGCACATGCCCCACCAAGCAAACACCACCGACTCCGCACAACCGGAATGGTCTGAATTCGGCCAACGCCTATGCTGCGGTAGCGGCATTGGCGAACTGATGGACGACCTAGGGCATGCGCTCGCCGCCGGTGGCGACAAAGTGCACATGCTCGGCGGCGGCCAACCCGCCCACATCGTCGAAATGGATGCACTCTGGCGCAAGCGGATCGAAGAGATCACAGCCACGCCAGGAGAACTGGAGCACATGCTCGGCAACTATGAGCCGCCGGCCGGCCGCACCAGCTTTCGCCGTGCCATCGCGGATCTCTTCCGCAAGGAGTTTGGCTGGGAGCTGAGTGCTGATAACGTCGCCATCACCATGGGTGGGCAAAGCGCTTTCTTCTGCTTATTCAATGCGCTCGGCGGACGCTTTGCCGACGGACAACAAAAGAAAATCCTACTACCGCTCGTCCCCGAGTACATCGGCTACGCGGATCAATCTGTCGGCGGTTCACTCTTTCGCAGCGTCAAACCGCGCATCGAATATACCGGCGAGCACGAGTTCAAATACCGCGTCGATTTCGATAATTTAGAAGTGACTGACGACATCGCCGCGATCTGCGTGTCCCGACCGACCAACCCCACCGGCAATGTCTTGACCGACAACGAAATCGCCCACCTCGCACAACTCGCCGAGGATCATGGCATCCCGCTGATTATCGACAATGCTTACGGTGCGCCCTTTCCCAATGTTATTTTCACCGAGGCCACTCCGATATGGAATGACAACATCATCCTCACACTCAGCCTCTCAAAGCTCGGCCTCCCTGGCACCCGCACCGGCATCGTCATTGCCAAACCAGAGATCATCAAAGCCGTCGCCTCGATGACCTCGATCATGGGCTTGGCCAACACCAACACCGGCCAAGCGATCGCGCAACCACTGATCGAAAGCGGCGAGATCCTGCGCCTCAGCAACGAGCTGGTGCAACCGTTCTACCGCGGAAAATCCGAGCAAGCCCAAGCATGGGTGAAACAGTATTTCGACCCCACCCTCGATTACTTCATCCACCGCAGCGAAGGCGCACTGTTTCTATGGGCATGGTTCAAAGGTCTGCCAATTACTTGCCGCGAACTCTACGAACGCCTCAAAGCGCGCAACGTCCTCGTCGTCCCAGGCAGCTACTTCTTTTTTGGTCAAGACGACGCCGATTGGAAACACCGCGATGAGTGTATCCGGATCAACTTCACCATGCCCGCAGAAGACGTGCAAGCTGGCATCCGCATCATCGGCGAAGAGGTCTCCAAGGCCTACGCCGAAAAGTAAAGCTTCGGCGTGACAGCCTGCGTTTAAGCGAAGGATATTAGAAATGTTTTGTTGCGAATGCACGACCAGAACCAGGCTTCGATCTCGTTTCACTCGATCGAAGCACTTAAAAGTGCTTACTCGCGAAAGATCGCCCTGAATGCGATTTTAGATAGCGCTCAAATGCAGCCGCTTTTTCGACGTCTCTAAATGCGACAGCAGTTTGTATGCGCCACGGACGAACTTAGATGTGTGAGAAACATCACCATTGTTGTGCTTGTTCAAGCGTTGCTGTAAGTCTGCTGTGCACCCGACATAGTGATGCTCACCGCATTCAGAGAACAAAATATAGACGTATTGAAAATCTGGCATGCCAGGGCGTAGGGAGAGAGAAACGAGGAAGTGCTAGACTGCGAAGCCCGGCTTCGAGCTGGTTTCACTCGATCGAAGCACTTAAAAGTGCTTACTCGCGAAAGATCGCCCTGAATGCGATTTTAGATAGCGCTCAAATGCAGCCGCTTTTTCAACGTCTCTAAATGCGACAGCAGTTTGTATGCGCCACGGACGAAACTTAGATGTGTGAGAAACATCACCATTGTTGTGCTTGTTCAAGCGTTGCTGTAAGTCTGCTGTGCACCCTACATAGTGATGCTCACCGCATTCAGAGAACAAAATATAGACGTATTGAAAATCTGGCATGCCAGGGCGTAGGCAGAGAGAAACGAGGAAGTGCTAGACTGCGAAGCCCGGCTTCGGCGGCGCAAGCGCCTTACTACGCCGAGGCAGGCTTCGATCTCGTTTCACTCGATCGAAGCCTGGTGGGCCCGGTGGGATTGGTGCCTGCGGCATCTCTGCGAGACCATCGCAAGCGATGTCCCATCTCCGCTGCGCTACGTTAAACCCACTGCGCGGGTTCTTCATCCCAAATTCGCTGCGCTCATAGCCGGCACCTCTTCGAGGTGGTGGGCCCGGTGGGATTTGAACCCACGACCAAAGGATTATGAGTCCTCTGCTCTAACCACTGAGCTACAGGCCCGCTTGGAAAGTTTTGAACAAAAAGGGGTTTATCTCGGCGCGTCGAACTTTTTCGCAGAGGACTTCACTCCTCAAGGCATTCCCTGCGGCAATGGCTGAACATACCCGCTACGAAGAAACCTGCCTCAAGCCGGGCACAAGAGGATTGGCCGACTTTAATTTAACAAATTCGACTGCAACCAAACCGAGCGCAACCAAGGCACTCGGCTAGAGTAATGCCGCAAACGCTGCTGCCGCTGCCTGATAGACCGAGCTGCTTGGTTGCGGCGTGATCGTGCTGCCCACCTCGGGTTGGCAAAAGCGGTGCTCAAGTGCAGCGAGGTCACAGCCCAGACTGTTTGAAGCCGCGCGCATCGCTGCTCCCAGACCAACAGAACCACTGACTGCGAGACGCTGCACCTTGGCTTGAAAAATATCGGCAATAACTTGCGCAATCGCATCATTTTTCGATGCGCCACCGGTGAGGTAAATGACTTCAGGCTGTAACTGCATCCAGTCCGTGCGCTGTTTCATGTTGAGAAACTGCCCTTCAACGCAGGCACGTATCGATGCGTCGGCGTCGGCCCATTTTTCGAATGCTGCGCTGCCTTTCAAAATCGGCGCAGGCAGATCCACCCGCGGGCTGGTTTCGGGGCGAAAGAACGGCAGCATGTAATTGCCATCATTGCCGCTTGGCGTATTGCCAAAGGCTTGCGTGAACTGATCCCAGTCGTAGTCGAATTTATCTTTCACTGCTTCACGGGCGAGTGAGCCGTTCACAAAGCATTGCAGCGACATCGAGCCACCGCTGGGGTTGCCAAACACATGGCCGCAGCCAGCTGGGTCGGCGACGACGCTTGGCATCGCGGCAAAAAACGTATCGGAGGTGCCGAGCGAAACGACCAGCTTACCAGGGCGACTCGCGCCCATACCGACGAGGCTACTGGGATTATCACCGGTGAAGATCGTCACCGGTACATCGGCAGCAAAGCCGTATTTCTTGGTAAAGTAGGCGCAGAGGCTACCAGCGATTGTGCTGCCAGGTTTAACCGCAGGAAGCTTTGCAAGCAGATCGGGCGCAGTGGCGTCGAGCAACTCTGAGTCCCAATCCCACGTGTCGATATTGACCAGGTTCATCCCTGCCCCGTCGCCGGTATCGATCGGTGCGTCGGCGCCAATCAAGACACTACAGAGGAACGAACTAACCAAATGAATACGCGCTGTCTGCTCATACGCAGCTGGATCGTTTTTATAGAAGCGGCGTATTTGCGGGCCGGTGAAGCGCTCGATCGCAATCGAGCCGGACTTGGCACAAACAACCTCCTCGCCGCCAACGGCAGCAGTCATTTCGTGACATTCCTCAGCCGTAGAGCTGTCCATCCAAATGGGCGACGTCGCCCGCGACAGAGTCGGCGCGAATTGCTCGGTGAGTGTCTGATTCTCGGTGAGTGTATTAATCGCGGTGAACCACTGCTCGTTCAAATACACGGAGCCGTGTTGCTGACCGGCACCGGAGATTGCGCGGACCTTGGATAAATCGCACTGTCCCTGCAGCTCTTTGAGCAGCAGCTCGAGCGCGTCGAGCCACATGCGCGGATCCGAGTGCACCTCGCCATTTTCGCCACCGGGGATAAATCCAGAGGGTGCGTTATATTGAGGCAACTGCTCGCCGAAGTTGACGGATGCTTCGGCGACAATCGAGCCGCTATCAACGTCAATAATTAGTGCAGAGCAACTTTGCGTAGAGGAATCGAGACCGAGTGCGTACATGTGGTAGTGAACGCACTTCGTGCGTAGTGAGAGTGATACCGCGCTACGCGCGGAGTGAGACCGTGCTGCGCACGGAGTGAAAGTGAGAGGTGATAATGCTGAGTGGTTAAATGCACTAAAACTGTTTAATCGATTAGCTGAATAATGGAGGGCAATGCTCTGTCATTGCCGCACGTAAGTGTCGTTAATATCAGTGTTTCTGTAGTTTTTTTCTAGCTTAGGCGGAAACGACGGAGCGTTTCCCTCCAACAATGACCGTGCCGGGCGCGGAGTGAAAGTGATAACATCAGAGACACACTCTTCACTACCACTCTCACTACGCACAACATGCATTCACTCTAAATATTCGCTCAGCGAATTTTTAGATGAATTCGTTCAACAAGTTCTCCATCCGCTCCTGACGGCCACTCGCTACGATCGGCTCTGGATTGGAGAGTGCATATTTCTCAAGCTCTTCGAAGCCGACTTCACCCGCTTCAACTTTCGCACCGATGTCTTTATCGAAGGTGCTGTAGCGTGCGTGGACGAAGTCACTCATGCGCCCATCCCTGCGAATTGCTGCCGCGACTTTGAGTCCACGAGCGAATGCATCCATACCACCGATGTGAGCGTGCATCAGGTCGATCGGCTCGTGTGATTCGCGACGACGCTTGGCATCGAAGTTAAGTCCTCCGGTGGTGAGACCGCCCATCTCAAGGATGCAAAGCATCACTTGTGTGGTTAGGTAAATGTCCGTTGGGAACTGATCCGTATCCCAGCCGATGAGTTCGTCACCACGGTTGGCGTCAACGCTACCGAGCATGTTCGCATTGTTACAAACAGTCAGCTCGTGCTCCATCGTGTGCCCGGCAAGTGTCGCGTGGTTAGTCTCGATGTTGAGTTTAAAGTGATCCATCAAGCCGTATTCGCGCAGGAAGTTCAGGCAAGCAGCTGAATCCGAATCATACTGGTGAGTGGATGGCTCGCGTGGTTTTGGCTCGATGTAGAATGGGCCTTTAAAACCGATTTTCTTCGCATGATCGACTGCCATGTGCAGGAACGCGCCGAGGTGGTCGAGTTCACGCTTCATGTTGGTATTGAGCAATGTGGAGTAGCCTTCACGCCCGCCCCAGAAGGTGTAACCGAGACCGTCAAGCTCGTTGGTGCATTCGAGTGCCTTCTTTACTTGCGCCGCTGCGTAAGCATAGACCTGAGCGTTCGGCGAGGTCGCACCACCTTGCGAATAGCGAGGGTGTGAGAACAGACAAGCGGTGCCCCAGAGGAGTTGTACGCCGGTTTCTTTTTGCTTCACCTTTAGTTTGGCAACCACTGCGTCGAGTGCAGCATTCGAAGCACCCAGGTCGTTCAGCTCCGGCGCGATGTCGCGGTCGTGCCAGCAATAGTAATCGATGCCGATCTTATCCAGAAATTCAAAGAAAACATCGACCCGAGACAGTGCGTTTTCGACCGAGTTGCTGCCGTCATCCCAAGGCATTTGCGCAGTGCCGCCACCGAAAGGGTCGGCCAACTCATTACGCATCACGTGCCAGTATGGAGCCGCGAAGCGCAGGTGATCCTTCATCGACTTGCCGTCAACGAGTTCGCTTGGGTTGTAATGTTTAAACGCCAAGGGGTTCTTAGAAGAAGTGCCCTCAAATTGAATTTTGTCGCAGTCGAAATAGTGCATAATTTTGTCGGTGTTTACTTTGAATGTGTAATAATAAAGCCCGCAGTATAGCCTAAAGTACACCCAGCTCAAACCGTATATTGCGTATATATTCTGTTGATATGCGCCATCTGCTGGTATTTAACCAACGCATGGCAAAACAAATAGCGATTGTAATGACGGAGGTATTTCTGCGGCGCTTAACGCCGTCGTTGATACCATTCGTTCGTCGCCAGCATGACTTTCGCATTGTTAGTATTCACCGCCCGATTGATGAACTGCGCGATTTGTTAACTGAACTAAAGCCCAGCGCACTGATCACCGAATGGCTACCTGAGGTAACCGAGGCACTACTGGAACTACGACTGCCCACCGTCATTGCCGATACCGACGAGCACTACCCAGGAGTCACCAGTATCGATGTCGACGATTGGCAGGTCGGTGCTGAGGCGGCGCGTGCCTTTGCGCAGGCCGGCTACCGTAGCTTCGCATGCCTCGGTAATTTGACTCCCTACTCCGACCAACGCATCGAAGGGTTTCGTCGCGAACTGGGCGATCAGGTGGCATTTTCGATCCATCAAGAAGCTGCATTCAAACAGGCACGTTACAGTGAAGATTTTGCACAGCCCCGGCCCGCACTGCATGCATGGCTGGAATCGCTACCGAAGCCGGTTGGCATCTTTGCGGTGCATGATCCACTCGGACGATTCCTGTGCGGGGCCTGTCGAGGAATGGGGATTCGGGTGCCGCAAGAAGTCGCCGTGATCGGTGCCAACAATGATGCACTGGTGTGCGGATTAAGCTACCCGATGCTTTCCAGCGTCTCGATCCCATGGGATACGATCGGCGAAGCGGTCGGCGAGGCCCTGCGCGCTTTACTCGCAGGTGAAGCGCCTCCGACTGAACCCGTTCGAGTACCTTCGGGGGGAGTCGTATTGCGCCATTCCGCGAATCACCTCGCAGTTGAAGATCCGCTCTTGCGGCGCGTCATGTCTTATCTTTCTGAACGTATCCAAGATCCCATTACAATCGACAGCCTATGCGCAGAATTACGGATTGCTCGTCGTGGCCTAGAAAAGAAATTTCGAGAATACTATCACTGCACTCCTTGGGAAATGCTTTGTCAGCTCAGAATCACCCGCGCAAAACAACTGCTCGCTGATACCAACCACCCTATATCGATGATCTCCGAACTCTGCGGCTTTAACGACCCCGAGCGCATGGCAGTGGTTTTTAAGCGCATCGAGGGCATGGCGCCGTCAGTATTTCGCAAAGGATCGATGCCACAGTCATCCAAACGACAACGTTTGTAAAACAAAGGTACGGGGATTCCGCGTCTAACTGATCCGCATGATGCACTGCATCGATTGCCGCCGATAAAAACACCCGCAGTGTCATAGCGTACTTTTGACAAATCTTCAAATACCTCCACAGTGTGGCCATTATGCCCGATACATCTGATCAAAAATCGCTCGACTCATTTCGCTCTTCGCTGGATGCCAGCTACGAATGGCCCTGCCTCTATCCGTTTAAATTCATCGTGCCCAAAGCCCACACCGAGACGGTGCTCGCACTATTTGCCGATGATCCGGTCCGTGCCAAGGAGTCTTCCAGCGGGCGCTTCACTGCTTATACGATGGAGATGCAGATGAACTCCAGCAATGAAGTGATCGCGATCTACCAGCGCGTCACGCAGATCCCAGATGTGATCTCACTGTAAGTTTAAAGCCATCTGGAATAGATCTCAAGCGACGCCGCTCTCAATCTCATGCGCCAAAAACCACTCTCTCACCTCGCCCATGCAAGTTACCTGTGTCTCGCCAGCCTCTTTGGCTTGGTCGCTTGCGCCGAAAACAGCCCAACTCCGATAAAAACCACCATGCCAGACTCTGATCAAACTTCTCTCGAAATCGCCAGCTTTGGCGCAGGTTGCTTCTGGTGTGTCGAAGCTGTCTTTGAAAATCTGGACGGCGTGCATGCGGTCGAATCCGGCTATATGGGTGGCGAAGTCAAAGATCCTACCTATCGCGAAATATGCACTGGCACCACAGGCCACGCCGAGATCACTCAAATCAGTTTCGATCCTGCCATGATTACGTATGAAACACTGCTCGACTGGCTATGGCGCTCACACAATCCCACCACATTAAATCGCCAAGGTGCGGATAGTGGCACCCAATATCGCTCGGTGATCTTTTATCACAGCGATTCCCAGCGTGCCAGCGCCGAAACGTCCAAAGCTGCCGCGCAAAAGGATTTCGATGCACCAATCGTAACTGAGATCACCGCCGCCGAGACCTATTACCCCGCAGAGGACGCTCATCAGGATTACTACCGATTGAATCAATCAGCACCGTATTGCCAGATGGTGATCCGCCCAAAGTTAAATAAGCTCGGCCTTGAATAATCGCGGCCGATTGCTTTAGTCTCAACTGAATGGCTACCAACAAACGCGCAAAAAAGAAGCTCAGCTCCGCTCGCAAGCGAAGTACGCCACGCAAACATGCGAAGTCACAATCGGCTGCTCGTAAGCCGCTCCTGACCAAGCTGCGCTTTCTGCTCGTGCTTGGAGTGGTCGCTCTCATTGCGAGCTACTATTTTGGCTCTTTCGCCTTACGCGCACAGATAGAGCGTGCTGCGATTCAAGCCATCAATGCGGTGCGCTCGCCAGAATGGCTACCGCGCCCCATCACCAGCCTGCTGAACTTGGCCTACGATACCATCCCTGGGAGTCAGGGGCTGGTGGTTGAAGGCGGCGAACTCGGGCACGATGAAACGCCGCTGATTGCCGGTCTGCCAGGATCAAAAACGCCCGTTCGCGTGCTCCGCAATAACAGCTACATCAACCTGTTTAACGAAAAAGAACGGCAAACGACCTGCATCGCATTTAAGCTCAGTGGTCGTGATCGCCAAGACGCACCGATTCCCGACGATTTTTTTGAAGACCCGCGCATTAAGCAACTGCGCGCTCGCGACCTGCGCTTAGGACAGTGGCAGCCTCAGACAATCGCACCAGCGCAAGCGCTGGCAGCTGAGTTTGGCGCAGTCGGTGCCAACGAAGCGTGCTTAGTGACCAACCTCGCGCCGATGTCGGCGGCATTCAGTTCGGGTCTATGGCAGCGCCTCATCTACGAAATCACGGTCACCTATCCGCGACGTTTTGGCGAAACATGGATTTACCTCGGCCCGGTGATGCGCACGCAAAGCTCCAAGCTCGATTCTGGTGTGCCCATTCCCGATGGTTTTTTCGCGATCGTATTTGACCAAACCGAGGCGGGCGGTCTACGGGCGATCGCCTTTCTGCTGCCTCAAGACGCCACAGATACGAACCTGCGAAATTACATTACCTCGATTGCCCAAATCGAAAAACACACAGGCTTAAAATTCCTACCCGAGGTCGATTACCATGCGCAAGAAGTACTCGGCTCGGCAGTCAGTCCACAACTTTGGTAGCTCCAAAGCGACGGTTCTGTCAGTAAAGGAGCGTGGGCGACCCGCCCACGGCACAATAAAGGAGCGTGGGCGACCCGCCCACGGCACAGTGAGAATAAGTGGGCGGGTCGCCCACCCTCCTTTGCCAAACCGACGCAGGTGGGCGGGTCGCCCACACTCCTTTAAAACACTCCAGCCCACCTTCCTTTCAGCAATACGACTTTGAAAAAATAACAGTCTTCCATAGCGTTACTCTCATGCCACACGAGTTTTTGAATCCTGGGTGTGAAGTCGAGATGCATGGCACGGACTTGCCGCACTGGCAACAAGGTGAAGCACTTCAATTCGTGACTTTTCGTCTGAAGGACTCGCTGCCGCAGGCGAAGCTGCGCGAGTGGAAACATCAGCGTCATACATGGCTGCTAAAACATCTGAAGCCTTGGGATGAAGCCACTCAGGCCTCTTACCATCGTGAGTTTACCGTGACCTTCGAGCACTGGTTGGATCAAGGCTATGGCAAGTGCTTGTTGAAAGGAAGCGTACAACGGCAGATCCTGGAGGCGGTATTGCATCATGACCACGGCACGCGTGCCGAATTTATCAGTTGGGTCATTATGCCAAACCATGTGCACCTGTTGTTCCGACCGATGTATCCGATCAAAGAGCTGCTCCGAAACTGGAAGAGTATTAGCGCAAAGCAAATAGGCAGTGGCTCGCTCTGGCAGCGAAACTACCGCGATACGATCCTGCGTAACAGTCGACACTTCGAAGCCGTGGTTCGTTATATTCGAAACAACCCCGCGAAACTCGCAACTGGCGCGTTCACCCTCTGGGAGAGTGAACGCGCCAAGTCAGTATAGGAGCGTGGGCGACCCGCCCACGGCACGATGAAAATAGGTGGGCGGGTCCGCCCACGGCACAATGAGAATAAGTGGGCGGGTCCGCCCACGCTCCTTTGCCAAACCGACGTAAGTGGGCGGGTCGCCCACACTCCTTTACCAAACCGAAGTAAGTGGGCGGGTCGCCCACACTCCTTTGCCAACTCGACGCAAGTGAGCGGGTCGCCCACCCTCCTTTGCTAATACGACTTCGCGAAAATCACGCGTTTACCGGGCTTGCCAGTAAACACACAGGCCACCTCTTCCTTCAGCGACGCATTCGGAATGCAACGCACCGTGACTTTGTATTGCTTGGCGATTTTGTCTTCGAGTTCAGGCTCACAGCAAAAGCCCATCGAGGCAAAGCCACCGTGAATCTCTGGCTCTTTTTCATTCTTCGGCGTGAAGAATTCGACAAACTCCGCCTCTGTTGTGATGTCGCGGGTGTGCTCCTTGCGGAACTTCTTGGCCTTCGCCAGCATCCCGTCTTGCATCTCATCCAGCAGGCTCGCGATGTTGCCGACAAATTTATCTTTTCCAAGCGCTTGCTTATCCTTGGGTGCACGGTCGCGGCGACCAACCATCACATTGCCAGCCTCGATATCTCGTGGCCCGACTTCAACGCGAACGGGGATACCCTTCTTGATCCAGTTCCAGGCCTTTTCACCACCACGCATGTCGCGATCGTCAAACTCAACCTTCACGGGCGCACCCATGTAAGTCTGGCCTTCGAGCGCTTGCTTCAAGTCGAGGCAGTAATCGAGCACTTCCTCACGCGTCTCTTCCTTCGGAGTGAATGGAATGATAACAACATGCGCGGGCGCAATGCGCGGCGGCAGCACTAGGCCATCGTCATCGGAGTGCGTCATAATCAAGCCACCCACCAGACGGGTCGATACACCCCATGAAGTCGTCCATGCAAATTCCTCTTTACCTTCGGCGCTCAAGTATTTGATGCCACTGGACTTGGCAAAATTCTGCCCAAGGAAGTGCGAGGTGCCGGCTTGCAGTGCCTTACGGTCCTGCATCATCGCTTCGATTGCGTAGGTCGCATCGGCACCGGGGAAACGTTCCGCGGCAGTCTTCTCACCAGTAATCACCGGCATCGCCATGAAATTTTCCGCAAAGTCTGCATAGATGTCGAGCATTTGGCGTGTTTCGCCGAGCGCCTCTTCAGCGGTGGCATGCGCGGTGTGCCCTTCCTGCCAGAGGAACTCAGTGGTGCGCAGAAAGAGTCGGGTGCGCATTTCCCAACGCACGACGTTGGCCCACTGATTGATCAGCAGCGGCAGGTCACGGTAGGATTTTATCCATTTAGCAAACAGTTCGCCGATGATGGTCTCGGAGGTCGGCCGCACGATCAGCGGCTCTTCGAGCTTGCCCGCGGGCTGCAGCTTGCCATCTGCGTCGGCTTCGAGGCGCGAGTGTGTGACGACCGCGCACTCTTTAGCGAAGCCATCGACGTGCTCTGCCTCCTTTTGCAGATAGCTCACTGGAATGAAGAGCGGGAAGTACGCGTTCTTGTGACCGGTCTCTTTAAAACGACGGTCGAGATCGGCTTGAATATTTTCCCAAATCGCGTAGCCCCATGGCTTAATCACCATACACCCGCGCACCGGCGAGTTCTCGGCGAGATCGGCGGCCTTAATGACCTGTTGATACCATTCCGGATAGTCTTCGTCGCGGGTGGGAGTAATTGCGGTTTTTGCCTGTTGT
>Ga0209092_10002646_pt1 | contig 16335 bp, 13 predicted proteins | sample FraStrMetagenome_FD_187446 | JGI IMG/M metagenome (GOLD analysis project Ga0209092, IMG submission 187446) | Marine eukaryotic phytoplankton communities from Arctic Ocean - Fram Strait ARC3M Metagenome (SPAdes) (version 2) | ecosystem: Environmental > Aquatic > Marine > Oceanic | place: Fram...
TGCTAATACCACTTGTTTAAATTTTTGTGTTTCTTTTCAAGCAATTTGCCTGAGCTTTACCGAAACCAGTCATTACTACTTACATGCGCTTGCTATATCTGTGATGGTTTGTTGTTCAAATTATGTTGTAGAAAGGCAAAAACATAACATTCGAAAAAGCATCGGTCTTTGCGATATCATTTAGAGTTAAATCACCTACTGATATGAGGAGTTTAGATTTCAAGCGAAGTATATGAAATGTGGATAACGATGCAATAATTCTATGAAGATTTTTTTCAATGTATCTTAGCTTCTTCTTGATATATGAACCAGTTTAATAATTCAATATAGACAATGTCTTATGTTTAGCTTGTCTAGATCAGTCAAACTCTTAAAGCGTATAAACCATAAGTACATGGAAGGTATTCTTCCAAGGAAAGGATAATGTCCGCTTGAAAATTAAATTGATTAAATTCAATTACATTGTATCCACACTAAAAGTACGATGTAAGTTCTGTATTGGCAGCCGCCTGCATTACCTATCGAGAAGGAACTATTTTCAAATAATATTTATTTTTGAAAGTGTTTCGCATTTACGGATGCTACAGTACAATTCATGATGCTTAGACTTAAACTAATTAAACAAGTTTTGTTTTAATTCATTCAATCAATATCCAAATCCAATCCATTTATTTACTTCTTATTGGCTCTTTCTTGCAAAAGCTTCTTAACAGCCTTTTGTTCTTCCAAAAGAAATGCCCTTACAATCTTTTGTCGAACACAGGATCCACAAACAGCTCCTCCGTAGGCCCTTGAAACAGTCCTCTCTCTCCTTTTAAGATTTTTGTAAGCGGTAGCTTTGAGGTGTTTGATTCCAGGTAAAGCAACACCACAATCAGCACATCTGGGTCCCTTGGATTTCTTAACTATGGTTTGTGCAACAAGTTTTCCTCCGGGGGTACGGATGGGCTTAGCCTTGTTGGAGCGGGTGTTGTAGGGCTTGCGTCCAACACGTGTGAATCTGTTATCAGGCATTTTGATCTGTGGAAGAATGAAGAAACCTGCTGTTTGTGTTTATGACGGTTGATGATGGTGTGTTCAATACATTTGACGTGATACGGTCATCAGGCGAAGAAGAGAAAGTTATGGTGAGTAAAATAAGTTACAAAGATTAAGCATGGGAATTTTCGATGAGAAGTTTCATTTGCAAATAGCATCGAAGAGGAAAGTCGCGGCTTTATCCATATCCACATATAGTGACGTTCAGAATATATAAGCCAAATCGGTGTCATTCACACAATCAAGCGTCCCGCCAACCCTCCTATTCTACTTCCATATTATCTTCCGACGCGAGTGTCCTTTATCATGTTGATGGAAGGATGGATGAATAAAACAGGGCTTGTCATCATTGTTGCGATCAACACCTACCTGAGGAGATACAAAGATAAACAAAAAACGAATACCACAAAAGGCAAACTTAAGAGTTGGGAGGTCGCTAAGTAAATCGAGCTGGGATGAAAATTGATGAGACCCAAGCATTTCTTTAGTAAGCGGTAGATACTATGGATTTCAGTACTAAACCAACGTAGGATTCTAGCCTGTGGCAACATCTTCCATTCGAAGGAAAAACTTACTTAGAGATGTTTTTTCAGATTACATACGATAACGACGATACCTACTCGATAAAAGTACTCTTACACTCGTATTTAAGAGAATTCAGGTCGTTTGTTTGTTGGGAAGATGGCGAGAACAGGAATTGCTAAAGGAAAGAACAGCGGGCACATCACAGAAACCAGGACCCCTGCCAGTCGTCCATCACGTCGTCATGTAAGTTTTCCTTTAGTTGCTGGAGAGAAAGTCGTTTTACGGTCTTTGCTGTTGGTCTCGACATGAGCTTGTTTTTCTTGCTCAGTGCACGCAATAGGATCTCGAGAAGAGAGGTCCTTTTATATACTTTTGTTAGTCATAACTCAACATAATCCGCTGCTCACTTTCTACTTCTCATTTTGTAATCTCCAATTCAATTGAATAATGTTCTTTTCCTACTAACTTGATATCCATATAACCACCATAATCGATTCATCAAATGGAACCACCACGCCTTATACACTCCATTAATTATATGAATGCGACTCATACAGGCAATCGGAAAGCGTACAAAATTGTGTAGAGACATTGCTCGTGAAGTTGCTGGCCTCAAACCTTATGAACGTCGTATTCTTGATATGATCAAAACTGGGGGAGCTTCTGCCGATAAACGTGTTTACAAATTCGCCAAGAAGCGTATTGGAAGTCACAAAAGAGCTGTAGCCAAACGTGAAGATATTAAGGAGATTAATGCTGCTATGAGGGCCAAGGCTGCTGGTGCCAAATAAACTACTTAAAAAAAGTCACATTTGTAATTATTAGCAATAATTTCTGGTTATTCTTTGAGTTGACACAATGAATGTAATTTATTCATCAAATACTGAACAAAAACAACATTCCCTTGCAGAAATGTAAATAAAAGAAAGAATGCATTTTCCATGACGAAAATGGAGATATATTTGGTTTGCCACGAGAGTCTTCATAGGAAGCAAATTATACCCGTTCCATAGTATTTCTGCAAAGTTTTTGATTTCTAAATGCCACTCCAAAAGCCGAGAAACAAATCTTCTGCTCATTGTGATAACGAAATGAATGAATTGCGGTTATTTGTTATGTAGCCAGGTGTTCTTTCCGTGCAAATGAATAAAATGTATCTATCGGAAAAAAGTCGAGATAGGAAAAAGAATTAGATTGTGCACGAAACCATTTGCTACTTCCAGCTCTCTCTCTAGAGGATGATAGCCTTTGACTCAATTGATTCAAGTTTATTGATAATCTTGATTCCAAACGAAGTGAAGCATTTCTTTGGCTTTGGAAAAAGCTCTTCTATAAATTGAAAATGGATACGATGTATTTATCCTCGACAATGATATATTTCTTTTTTTTGTAGATCTTTTGATCTTGCTGTTCTTATTGTTTTCCAAAAAGGCAATCAGTACAATAAACTCCAGAATGATTCTTCACCACTTTGACTTGGAAAAGATCAATAATTTATTACTTTTTATCATTGCACTATCATCATACAAACAAATCTCATGACAAAAATCATGTGTGATGAAATTAATTCCATTTTATATTATCAGCAGATCCTGAAATTGTTTTACTGCTGGCAAGTTTTTTCTGATCATTTAGTAGGTTAGGGTTAGGGTTAGGGTTAGGGAAGTACAGATATGAAGTCATTTCCTTATATTTTCTATTAAGCCTATAAATCATTTTGGTTAGAGTCTATATCCATTTTGGATTTATTTACTGTAGCTGAAAAATTTTAGTCGTTGAAAGTATCGTTGTCAAATAGAGGGTAAGAATTGGAGACATGGCTTCGAAAGGTAGAAACTTTACGTGAATCAATCTCAGACCATGTTCGCAACGAAGGAATAGTATGGAAAAGATACGACTGGTAACTCATATAATGCGAATCGTAAGATCTACCACATATTATAATATGACTTTGAATTCGCCAATATTGTTCATGCTTCTTTATATAACTATAAAAGTAGGCTTTAATAGGTACGCGAATTTTCTATTTCATATGTTAGGACGTGTCAATTTGATTCCGAAATTAATTCAAGTAGAGTTTCGACTACACTCATTATTAATAACCCCGGATCAGCACAGTCAAACATGCCTCATCTATCTGACTCGATGAGTATGACCTTATTTGAAAATAGACAGGACGACCTTTCTAAAAATAAATCCAGCAGAAGGGTTAGCTTTGACAATGAAGTGGAGGAAATGTTTTCACACCAGTTCGATAAAAAATTAATCATGCGAAAAATACAGGTTTCTCACGAATATGAAGACGATCAAAACAAAGACTCGAGGAGGTCTGATAAAATCAGGAGTTACTACAATACAATAAAATTAGGTAACTTCTGTAGTTCTAGAGAGCTGAAGCAGAAGGGGTTTTCATCAGGTTTGATTAAAGGTATTTATGAACATGTTTACAAATACCCTGTCAAGATTCATTGCGACGAAAGAGGATTTTCGACAATTGATAACACTGTACTATTATCAAATCCAACATGGACCGAAGATGACGAACTTGATGGTTCTTCCATTAGTTCAGCTGCTACATTAAATCGAGTAAGTTTTTATCTGGTCAGTTGTTCAACGTACTGATCAATGTTAGTCTTACACGACGATTTCCTTGTTCTCTATCGTAGTTTTGGTTTAGTCCAAAAAAACAAATAGGCCCTAGTTCTGAGCAAGATCCAAAGCCCACGCAAGAATTGAGTCAAATCAGTGCACATTTGTTGGAGATTTTAGCGAAGCTTACTGCAATCAAAAGTAGCATTGAACAAAGCAACAGTGAAATATCTATCACCATTGCTGTTGACACTCCTTCACCGTTACCAAAACAAGAAAGCCCAGAAGATAAAAACGTGGACACTCTTCGTTTTTTCATAGATACATTGAAAAAATTGGAATGCTTACCTGTTCAAATTATTATAAGCCTGAAAGAAAGAATGGATACTCTAACAAACACGATAAACTCAGAACTTAAGAAAACGAGAGTCATACATGGATATTTAACGGAAGTGGAGGAAGTAAAAAAACACCAAAAATGGTTAAATTATTCAATTCCATTACACAAGGCACGTAAAATTGGTTGCTCAAATGAATTCCTTGATGCTCTATCAGTCCGAAAATTTACATTGGGTGAAGTTAAAAGTTTTTGCGAGTTTATTTGCGACGACGATTCCTTTGCCGACCCTCAGCTTGAATGGAACGACTTCTTGAAAGTGTTAAAGCTTGCGCTAAGTTTTGAGAATGATCAATGGAACCCCATAAAGAAAAAATATATGCCATGGATTGACATCAAAAAGCTCAAAAAAGACTATGGCAAAAGAAGAAAGAACTCTATTTAGTACTAGAATTTCTCCCATGAAGAAATGCAAATAACTAGAATAATAGTGTAAATTATCAAACAAGTTTTTGCTTTTATTATGCATCTTAAATCTTTAAAAACTAATTGATTGCTTCGATTTTTTCACTTTTTTTTCTTTATGTTGTGTTACATTGGATTTACTAATCCGATCTGCTCCAGAGCAGCAGCACGTTTCTTAGTGATTTTAGATTTCTTTCCCGACTTCATTAGTACGTATTGTCTCTTTTGTTCTATTGTCCACGCCCGAAGATCTTGATTGTAGGGGTCATCTTCTGGAATATTCAAATTCCCATTTGCGCTTTTAAATTGTAATAATCCATTATAAAAAGATTGCCACACGTCTTTGTTCGGTGTGGATTCCTGAAATGGCTTTTTTGCTAGAGAATAAAATGATGGCGTCCTAATTGTTTGTGATGGAGAGCTTCGGATGTGATTACCATTAATATATCTAGTGGAACTGAAAGCACTATGTGCATGAGGTATCTGCAGAAGTATCTCGAATACAATTAGCAAGAGTGTGGTGGATCTCTTCATTGATGCAGTTGTAGATTAGAAGCTTTACTTGAAAGTTTTGATCTACTCTCTATATGAAAGATTAAATTAATACACGTCTTGGAGTGTGTGGCTATGAGTATTTTATACGTTTTTATGTCAAGATTATTTATTATTCCTCCGCTTCATGATTGTTTTATGCCACCTACTTTTTAGTATACAATTTACGTGATGGAATTGTTTCTCTTTTTACAAAAATGAAGGTTTTTCCCACAATTACAAAGTCTCGTTTTTTACCACATAATACCTTTTCATAAAAAATTCAGAGGATATGAAACCAGAATCTATAGCAGATATGATCTTTAGTTTTCATTTCTAAAAATAAAGTAATCGATAAGTGTCAATGAAGATAAGAAACATGTGTCGTGCGAAACAAACACAAAATTATTATTTTGTAAATAATGAAGTCTAGGTTAAGGGGACGTCGCAACCAAAAGACTTTGACGACAAACTAAAGTAATCAAAAGACAAAAACCAAATTGTCTAATAATATTTAATTTACGATTGAAGATCTTATAATCGTTTCACATCTTCTTTCAAGAAAACGAAAAACATTTCATGTGCGTTGTTTTTTCCGGCTTCCATTAGGACTTCTTTTTCTTGTGTTGCACATTTCACATTTTTTTGTGTTTTCAGGATTTAAATAGGAGCAAACTTCGCAATTCCATTCAGCTTCAATGGGTGTTGAAGGCGTAGATGATGTAGAATCTGTAATATTTTTTGTTATATCAACATCCAATAAGATTTTGCTGGAAGCACTTGTAATGGACACATCTTCATTTAGATCATCAGAAGTATCAGTGACATCTGCAGTACTTTTGGTTTCTGGTGTATCTAGCTGTTCCTTGCTCTGGTCATCGTGTAGTCCTTCCTCAGCAGTTGAATCAGTTTCGTAATCAGCGTCAATGGGTGGTTCACTATCCTCTCCCTCATTATCAGTATCAACGAGAGCTCCTGCAGATTCAGCTTCATCTTCAAGCTTTTGAATACGTTCCAATTCCTCCATCGCAGTTTTTTCTTCTTCTGCTTGCTGCCTTTCTTGAATCAAACTCCATGTCACTTCTAGACCAAAAACAAATGAAACAGTATCATAACCTCGCATTGCAGCTCGAAAGATAGGATCATCAACGGTATCCGTGCTGTGATGATGCGACCAATTTCTCATATTCTCTTCATCTGGCATTCCGATTTGTTCTTGGAAATCGTCTCCCCGATCATTGTTTATTATGGTGCAAACATCATCGCCGTCACTCTTACATTGATTTATTTTATCAAATTCATCAGTAATAGCTTTCATATTCATAAGAGTAGGGACTAAGGAAGTCCACTCATTTACCCACCAAGTTTGCAGTTTCCTAGAAACATCAGCCAGTTCTTGTCCTGGTGACCATATTTTTAACACGTTGGTAAATATTCGGTTCACATCTTTTGAGAATTCCGAGACGCTTTTGTAAACGTTTGTTTCGAGCCTCTTTTTTATAGTCCCAAGATCCATGGGTTGCTTCACGTGTCTTTCATATTCCTCTTTTGATATACCGTGTTCTTCTGGTTTGAGCGAAACAAGAAACTGTACAGAGTCTTCTTCTTCCATCATTTTTTCTAGAAGGGTCTTGCAAGCTGCAAGCTTCTTTGGCAAGACTTTCAACGCCTCAGCTTCAGCATCATCAGCGATTGTTTTACACCTCTCACATGTAAGCTTGTCATGCGTGTCCGATGGAGTACCTGTTCTTAACTTAAATAAGTTGCGCAGATCTTTCGTCGATAACGAGTTTACCTGAATAAAATTCATTCAAATATCATTGCTTATTAGAGAGCCAAAGAAATTGGCAAAATATGCTGTGCAAATTGATTTTTAGTTTGCTTACTTGCGCCTTGTCATCAACGACACTTTGTAGACCTTCTTTTGATAACTGACGCTGAAAGATTTTTTCTTCAACTGTACCCGTGGCCAGAAATCTATAGGTAAAGCAACGTTTATTTTGACCATCTCTCCAGCAACGAGCTGCAGCCTGCTTATCCACAGCAGGATTCCTAAAATAAAAGAACGGTCAGTTAAAAAAAGTCATATCAATACATCATAAATTATTTTTAGATTCCTTACCAGTCTGGGTCAAATAGAACAAGACGATTTCCACCGATTAGGTTAATACCACAACCCCCGGCCTTACTGGAGAGTAAAAAACAGACAAGAGAGCTACCGGGGTCATTGAAGTCGTCCACCTTACGAAACAAAGACAAAAATTGAAATGAGAACTATGATCTACCGTTGCATCATAAAAGGAACCCAAATGATTTGCCTTACCATCTTTTGTCTTTTCTTCATTCCGATGCTTCCATCAAGTCTACAAAACCCCCAATTATTTTCTCTGCACATTTTACCTATAAGATCCAGTGTCTGGGTGTAATTACTAATAACAACAATTTTATCACCTCCATTGCCAGGTTTTCTCATTTCTCGTATGAGCCGATAGAGGACTTCAGCCGAATTTAGATTAAATAGGATAAGCAATTAGGAAATGAATGAAGTTTCTTGAATAATATTTGATTTTCTCTCAAATCTAACGTACCAAACATTTTCCCACTCCACTCTGGATGAACCGGTGCGTTATGACCACGACCTCCTCCACCACCACCGAGAGGAAGAAATTTGGACACGCCGTCTGCTCCCGGTGCGGCACTACTATTCTCGGATTCACTATATGATATCTTTTTCGAAGCTGCTCTTCGCCCTTTGCTACTTGTATTAGATGGGTCTTCATCTGCAATTAAAGAAGGATGATTACACAGTTTCATTAACATTTGGATACTAGAGAGACAATTTTCCTGTTTTCCAGCAAGAACATGATGAGCTGCTTTACTATTCACTAAATGTTGGTACATATTCTTTTGAATATCTGTCAAATTAATATTTACCACCTGTACTAGCTTCGGTGGAAGATGCTGCGAATTCAAGGTGTTCATTCGACGTAGGATAAATTCGTTCACAAGACTGCTCATGTCATTTTGAATATTCATCATTTTAAGTTTCTGAGCAGGGGTTGCATCTGGCTCTCGACCTCTTAATATTGGAAACATCATATCGCGTCTAAATTCTTCTTGTGTTCCAAGAACACCGGGATTTGTAAAATCAACCATTGCAAAAAATTCTTGTAAATCATTTTGCATCGGAGTTCCAGTCAGTAAAACTCTTCTTTTTACAGGAAGGGAAGCTAGAGCTTGAGAAGTTTGATTATCTTTATTTTTTAGACGATGTGCCTCATCACATATTAATAAATCACAGGAGTCTTTGTGTTTATTGAGTCGTGCAATATGCGAACGTATGCATTCATAACTTGCAATGAGCACATTAAACATTTTTGTTCTAACAAATACGTCGATGTTCCGTTCAACTGTTTTTCGGTCTGCTTCTGCTAGAGCTATGGCTTTGACATGTCCAGCTCCAAGCCATTTTACTAATTCATTATCCCAATTCTTCACCAGCGAGCACGGGCATACAATTATCACTCGTTTCACAGTTGGGGATTTATCCTTAGTGATGGAAGTTTTCAATAATGTGTACAAGAGTGTCACAGATTGAAGAGTTTTTCCTAATCCCATGTCATCTGAGAAAAAAAGATTAGAAATCCAGCATGTTAATTAAATGTTGAAGACAAGTTTTGAAGTTTCTTTCAGAATGAGTTCTTATTTACCTGCCAGAATACATCCGTTCCCATCAAAATTTTTCATTCCCATGACACACTCATAAATAAATTGAACTCCTTCACGTTGGTGCGGACGAAGCCATTTAGCCAAAATTGGCGGGACAAAAACATTTTCTTTACTATAAAGATGTAATGGTGCTGTGGAAGAAACACGAAGAAAAGGACATGAATTGATGAGTATGGTTGCAAATTGGTAAAGAAAAGCATACTGATGCAGTAAACATTTGTTGATCAAAAACGAATATGTAACGAGGTACCTAAACGCACCTGGGCGAAGTACTTGTTTTGATTCATCGACACCATATTCATCTGGTTGCATTTCAGTAACTCTATGATATCCAGATGGTTCAAATTAGAATACATGTTTAGAAAAAAGCGTTAATGAAATAACAAGAAAGCAATACTTACATTGTTGGGGGTAGGCCTTTGACTTCTCCACCTTGGTGGGGACTTGTCCAGACACAAAGGGGTTCAAATGGCTTATCTTCTTTCTTTTCTTCTTCTTCACTTTCTTCTCCATCGGTAGAATCTTCATCAATCTTATTTTCTTTATTCTGGAGCTTAAAGTTCAGTCCCCGCCCAGCTCTAGACATCAATCTTGCCATTCCATCCATCCGCCGTTTCTGACCTAAAGATGAGGTTCGTAACCCGATTTCAGCCTGTTTGTCGTATGATCTACGCCCAGTCATGGGACGCTGAAACTTTTTGTTTGTAACTCCGATGGAAAGCCCGCACATAATGGGAGCTCTTTTGACTAGTAAATTTACACTTTTACTGAAGAGATTATTTGACTTTGAAGAATTCATTCCGCATCCAATTCTCGATGGATTTAGAAGTTTATTACTAGTATTGACGTTGTTGGAACGGATAGAAACGAATGTTTTCGTGTCATTTGAATTCAATCTTCGACCATCAGGTCCAAAAGATCCCCCCATTTTCTTTCTAGACGCCAGCATTTTGATTGTTGTTCCAAGCTTGGTTCTGGGGCAATTATTTGCTATTTGGAATGTGGCTGGATTACTGTTTTTTTAACGAGTAAGAGTATACTGCTTGCGAATTAGGATAGAAGAATTAAATTTTGAAATCGATAGAAGCCATTCTAATAATGGATTTATGTTCAGATTGGATGATCAGTCTTACGTGCAGGCAATTTTTATTCCATTTCAAACCAGCAATAGCTTTCTATTTTTTTTGGAGGAGAGCTGAAGTCAGCAGTCCCTTCGTAGGAAAGTCTTCTTGGCGGCAAGAATTGTCCGAAATTTGATACCAATCTGCTGGTTTACTGCGCTTTTTCTATGTTTCTATTTTCTTCTGCGTAGGAATTCATAATCATTCTACGTATTATGACTTTAAAAATTATCCATTGAGGATTGGCGCGCTTTCTGCCTTACACTTTCTGGCTAATACCTACACAATTTTTTCAATTGTAATTTCTCGAAGCACGACAATTACCGCGTCAGCATATATTTCCACAAAGTATCACTCATTGTCACAAAGAGGCCTTTCAATTTCTTTGCATCCGATCAACGTTGGCTTTCATGGATTATGTTTACCAAAATAGGCCAAATACTATTGCATGGTCTTCTCCACATGAAGAAGAGATTCCTGATTGTGCATTGTGGATAGCCATTTTGCATGAGAAATGGGATGAAGTTAGGTCCCTCCTATCCAGAAGTCGAACCAACGGTAGAAAAGATGCTTTACGGCTTGTAAAGTACAATGACCGAGCTTTATTAACAGCCTCCTGGAATGGAGCACCGATCGATGTCGTTCAACAAATATATGCTCTTTCACCACAACAAGCATTTAATTTAGATGATATACAAGTCCATCGCTTACAAAAGTATCCCTCCATGTCAATAAATTATTCTCACCAAGATTCTTATCAAGACTTGGCTCTTGCCACTAGTGAAAATGAGTCCATAAATTGTATTTATGAACTCATGAAACGGACCTCAGGTCCTCACACAGGTAAAGAAAAAATTTTACCTTCTCATAGTGGAAGAAGAAGAAAAAGATCTCACTATGAGATTTGATCAAAAAAAATTACATATGAAACAATTTTGGCAATTGATTATATTTATACTGTTGATAAAGAAATTAGAAAGCACATAAGCTTCACGAATCTGAAGCTGACATGCAAAATAAATTAGAAAATAGAAAATGTTAACTTGTGGGTGATTTTCTTTTCTTTATTAGCTATATATGGAATGTATTTATTTCCTCATACTCTAGAAGCACGTAGAGAAAGAAAAAATATGGTTGGTGAAGAAGCCTGCATCAACTTCTTCTAGAGGGTGCGATAGTTAAGGTCAAATCGAATCCTTACCATGCTTTTTGAATGAGGTCACACATATGTATAGAATGACGAAAAGATCCATAACAACACATTCTGAGGACAGGTTGAACTTGGGAGGAAATAATGAGAAACGATTGTGCAAGCCTAATAATGACACAATTTCTACGGAAAAAATGAGCAGACGAGAAAAAGAACAAGTGCTTGTCGACGTAATCATTCCTGTTCATGATGCATCTGAGACAATAAAAGAGACTGTTGAATCTGCTTTGTCTCAAATAATACCAGAGCATTTAAGAGATGCTTTAGCTCCTTATCAAGTAGATGTAGCTGTGTGCTGTCATGATGATGCATCTAAAGACAACTCACTTGCAATCCTTCAACAACTGCAGCAAGAGCTTCGAAAACAAAAGTCTCACCTTCATACAAGTAATAAAAGTCAAAACAAACTTTGTAATTCTCCTCATTTCTTCATAGGAAAAAGTGAAAACGAAATTTCACGAGGAGCTGGATATGCACGAAACCAGGCTGTAGCACTTCGAACAAAATCAAATTCATTATCAAGTCAAACTTTTCATTTTCTGTGTTTATTGGATAGCGATGATATAATGAAACCAAATCGGATAGCCGAGCAACTATTCTATTTCTTATCAATACCAAAACAAGAAGATAGAGATAGAATACTTCTAGGAACTACGTTTGTTCGTGACCCACCAGACTCAACATGGCATTATTCCAGTTGGGCGAATCAGTTAACTGATGAGCGTTTATTTCTAGAGAAATTCAGAGAAGTCACTATACTGCAACCGACATGGATGATGACCAAATCCAGATTTCAAATGCTAGGTGGCTATATTGAGGCACCGCTTTCAGCAACTTTATCTGATACAGATGCAAATATATCCACCAAACATAACCAACCGTACAAGCTCATTCATCCTATCCATGATACCCCTCAAACACTCCGGTTGGCAGAAGATCTGCGATTATTTCATGCACATTTATCATTCACCTCTCAAATTGAAATATCATCTTCGAATTCTTCTGATGATCAAGCACATAGTAATAATTATATGATTCAATCTGAAGAATATAAAGGTGGTTTGGTACGTTTACTTCGAACATCGAACCCTCTGCTGGTTTATCGACACCGAAAAGGAATGAGCCAGAGTGCAAGCACACCTAGAAAATTGCTTCTCCAGCTTAGAGCTAAAGCATTTGAAGATACCATTATCATCCCTCGATCCAATCCAGATTTAGGCAACAAAAACAAGTTAAAACAAATATCTTGGGAAAAGTTTGCAATTTGGGGAGCAGGAAGAGATGGTAAAGATTTTTTTAAAGCTCTTTCACCAGAAACCCGTAAGAGAGTTATTTGTTTTGTGGATGTAGATTGGAGAAAGATTGAAAATACAAAATTTTATGTCAATAATGAAATAAATGCCAAGGTGCCAATCTTGCACTTTTCCGATTTAGCAGTTGATCACCATGTCCGAAAAAAGTGGGAAAAAGAACGACATGTAAGCAAGTCAACCTCTGGCAAGAAACATGGAGGATCACATATTTTTCCTTTTGGTAATATTACCAAGGAAAAATCGGATATTAATCTTTTCACGCCAAAAACAACGTCCAAAGAATCAAAATCCTATAATGGTGCAAGCACCAGTATTGAGACCACATCTCTGAAAACCTCCGGAAATAATGACGCATTGTCTGTAGACGAGAAAGTGATAGACTTAATTTCTCTATCAATTGTCCCTGTTGTTGTATGCGTCGCTATGTACAGAACGAATGGAGTATTAGAGGCAAATGTTGAAAGCATAGGAAGACAAGAAGGTCGTAATTTGTGGCATTTCAGCTAATATTGTAGATTGCACATAGTGAAGACTAAATTAATTTTGATTTTTATAAAAATAGTTACTTAAATATTGAATTATTTTATTTCTAAACCAAGATGTTCGAACAAGAAAATTGCAGGTTGAGCTCTAATTGGTTTAACATCCTGGTGTAGGGTTGTCGAAAGAATTGATGTAGCTGTGTGAAATAGGCTTTATCTAAAGGATGCGGTGAATGTCAGGACGTTTTGTAAGTTTTTTGAGAGGAACGAATTCCCTATTGCGAGTGTTTATGGCTTTGCAAAAAATATTTAATGCTGTACAGGGCAACCACCTTGCTTCCCGTCAGGACCTTTACTTGATTTTTTGTCTTTCATCGTTGATGTCCACACAGCATCTTCCTCAGTACTGTAAGGCCTTCCTGTGCTATCAAGACCACGTTTTAAGTGTTGCTGTTCCCACCACCCATCATCCTGTACAGGGTCGTCCGATGGTGTACGTTTTCTAACAATCATATTCAATCCGTTCATTGTGTGTATCGTGGCACCAGTTTTCATGCCTACATCTTCTGCTTTTGTTGCGAAAGAAAATTCTAATGAATTCAATATTATGGACTTTAATTGGAGGGATCGTAAGTTTCATGTGAGAAATCAGTATATGAACAAAAAAGACCAGAAACGAATGTTTCACTTACCATGGTTACGGATGCTTCAAGCATTGCAAATTGATCCCCAACACACTTTCTCTGCCCCCCACCAAATGGTAGGAATGCGAAATCTGATGCAATTTCATTCGGATAAAGACCTGACATACTATCGGCATTATAGCCTTTCCACCCTTTAATTCCATCATTTCTGAAGTCGCGTTCCCACCGAGTGGGATCGTAAGTCTCAGCATTTTCCCAAAGCTCTGGAGATCTGTGTAAATTCCATGTGGAGATAAAAATGTCAGTCCCTCGTAGCATCTTAACTCCGTTCTCGAGACCAGTTCCGCCAGGAGGCAATGTATCTTCAATCCTAGCTCGTCGGATCAAGACAGGTGGCTCAGGATACAATCGAAGGGCTTCAATCAATGCATAACGAAGTCTTGGCATGTTCATAACGTCATCGTAATCTGGACGTGATTTAGAGCCCATAACATTGCGAACTTCTGTTTGAATTGATTTGAGCATGCCTGGCTCAGCATCACATAACTCGTATAGTGTCCACGTAAGCATAGCTGCTGTTGTTTCATGTCCAGCAATAAGCATTGTCATAAGATCATCTCTCAATTGTTTGGAATTTAAGTCTTCACCTCGCATGTCAACAAGAAAACGCAAAAGAGATGGGTCGTCAATTCCATCCATATCATAATCACGCTTTTCGAGATCCTCGACTGAGGCCTCTCGACGTGTTTGAACAGCTCGATTAATTAAATTTGTTAGAATTTCATCAAGCATACCAATATCGCGTCTAAATTCAACCTGTCCTCCCATCCATTTGTCAGCATATGGTAAATTCCAGTATGGAATGAAAGAAGAACTACGATGCTCTGCTTCACGGAGTGTTCGATATACTGCTTTTACAATCGGAGACTCTTTCGTAACACTACCAAAATCGTAATTGAATACTGAACGACCAATGATATCTAATGTAACTGAACAGAATCGTTCCTCCATTTCTACAACCACAGCACCCAAAGGAGACTTATCGCATTTTGTAGAAATATCGCCAACAAGGTTTTCTGCACAATCTGCAAAGAGGTCAACCATGCGATTAAGCCATCTTTTGTGAAATCCTGGTACAATTGCTCTTCGTCGAACCTAATGAATTTGGTGTGCCAAAAATTTGAATATTAACGTGAGCATGTATGACTTCTCAAACAAAGTAGGCATCGACAGCAAATCAAGACAATATTGTAAACTCACCTTCCAAGTTTCTGGATCTGCTGGAATAAGACCCTTGCCCATGATTGGCTCTAAAATCTCAGCCAACATTCCCTTACAATATTGATCAGGCTTCGATTCCCTCAATATGTGCTTTGCCATGACGGGATCACTTATTACCAAAAAGCTTTTTGGACCAAAGCTCAAATTGAAAATGCCTCCATAATCTTTGTAATATTTGGCTAGAAGCAAAAAGAGGGGCCCTCCCGCAAGGGTTTGTAAGTCGCCACCTAAAGCACCTTTAATGAACGAAAAGAAGGAACCCTCGTATTTTTGGATTACGGCATCTGGCACAGCTGCCATTCCAAGGGCAGAACCGAATCCTACGCTAGTCAGTAGGTTTATTGATATTAGTTTGGCCACATCAATTGGATTGACGGGTTTTGGTGGTTCAATTTGCATCGAAATCTCTGTGCTTGTTTGTTTTTGCTTTTCACTGTTCACCAAAAAATTTAAAAGACTGGGTTGTTTCGCCCATGTACCATCAGGTAGTTGCCGTAATCCGGCGAAATATCTCCTAAGTTTCTCGATTTCCCAGTCGAAACCGGATTGCAAAGAAGAATTTTTTTCCCATGTCTTTATAAGGCTCGCCTCGTAAGTTGAAGAATCGAGTTTTTCATATCGTATATCCGGAACCCCATTGGCATCACGTACTATTGTTTCTATTATTTCTAATTCACTCTGAGTCGAACTTTTCTCTTCAGTCCTTTCAAGCTCTGATACATGTAGCCTTGTCTTCACATCTATGGGTACTTTGACTTTTGATACGTAGCTTGGTTGTACAAAAGAAGATGATATTTCAATTTGGTTTGTTGCTACCAATAAAAGTAACGCTGGGATGGATCTCTTCCAAGAAGTGAACATACGTTTCAATGATGCATCAGAGTTGGTTTCATGTGTCACCATCTTCCACTTGTTAAATGAGCAAAAACACTGAGTTTGGGCAACAAATTATTGGAAGTTTATTCAGATGATAATTTTTGTGTATGTACACGTAGTAATCAAGTCTAGAGTTGTCCTGGGCTGTCAAACATTAAGTTGAGGTTGGTAAAAATAATCAAGAAGCACAGTAT
>Ga0209092_10002648_pt1 | contig 16320 bp, 13 predicted proteins | sample FraStrMetagenome_FD_187446 | JGI IMG/M metagenome (GOLD analysis project Ga0209092, IMG submission 187446) | Marine eukaryotic phytoplankton communities from Arctic Ocean - Fram Strait ARC3M Metagenome (SPAdes) (version 2) | ecosystem: Environmental > Aquatic > Marine > Oceanic | place: Fram...
ATTTAGCGCCAATATACTATTGGTAAATTATAAATATTAACACACAATTATTATATCTTAACATCTAGAAGTGCACATCTAGTCGATATAATCAACACTCTACTATTGTTTTCTATTTCTAATAGACGTCATAACAATTCTTTTAGACATGATAGAAGATGACGCTGATACATCGTCATATCCTCATATTCTTGATGTTCCTCCTCAATGAATATGTGATTGACAAATGCTTACTCCAACCTTTCAATTTACCACATAGAGTGGCAGGACTCAGGGCTTTGGTGACTACATCAGATTTGTTCTCTATATCTGTTTGAAAAATTGGAAACAACCACCCCAAGGAACAAACCCCTCGCACGAAATGAAAACCACAACTGTGGTGTTACTTCTTTAGAACACTTTCAGGCTTAGAACAATTTGTAATCACTGATAGATTGTCTCCTTTCAAAACAAGAACTCCTAGCATCTTCAAGGAGTAATCCGCTTGCTCTCCCATACATACTCGTTGTATTTTTTTTACACCAAAAGTACTTTGTTAAGTTTTGTTAAGTAATTTTAAAGGGCGAAGTAACAAAAAAAATACAACGAGTGTCGAAAACCCGAAAAAAATCAATCCGAAAGAAAAATAATTTGATAAAATAGCCTGAAATGGAAGAAGTGTGCGCTTCACCAACACAAACAAGCATAAGCGCACCTATTTTTCCTTCTTCATTTCGTCCTGCATTGCTGACAATTTCTCACTCATATCTAAGAATGCATCTTGCATTTGATTGAGAGCTGCTTGGACAGAACTGTCTTGAACTAGGTAAAAGGGATGGGGCAGAGAAGCATATACAGGAGGTGCATAACTGAAAGGTGGTACGGGTGGCATTGGAGGATATTCTGACATACCATACCCAGGATGAAAATAGTGATAGGGAATGGAGGAAGGAAAAGGTGGGTTTGTGAATTCCGTTTTCCACCTTTTGTTTATCACACCTGCTGTTTTGTCAACACTTTTGGTACAGAAAGCGATGCAATAGACAAAAAAGTGTTTTTTGATGTATCCAGAGATATATAGGACGATATAGAAGAAGTGGGGACGGGCTTAAGCGACTCGGGATGTTTTGGTTGTGTACCAAAGATCTTGTACCTTGTATCCCTGCTCCCTTGAGTCTCCTTTGGTAAAGAGCATGGGTACCAAGGTTGGTAGAGTTGATGACCTTCGTGATACCAAAAGAACAAAGCGCCCTGAGGGTATGTCACTTCTTAGGGTTGTATCCATAAATTACGGCACATTCCTTCATATATTCCCCAAGCTTATTATGGCCGATGGGAGTCTTGGGGTTAGGGATAGGTGCATCCTTGATATTGTAAAGCTTCATCATATAAAATAAAAAATAATCATTTGTTTATAAAAGTAAATCAAAATAGATTTTTTTACTGCCATATTTGTAACAGTAAATCCGTTCCTGTGAAGGATCACACAAGCTCTTGAATTCCAAGAGCTTGCATGGGACACAGAGGAACGGATTTCAGCACAGATGCATATCAAATCTCGTGTGAATGCATCTTTGCGTCTTGTTGTATTGCTCAATTTTAACTTGTGAGTCTTATCAAGGGTGTTGACAATTTTCATTGTCCGACGACCCTTGAATTCGCCCACAGAAACTGTTCAAAATAGAATATTGGACCACATTAAATCAGAATGCCGAATTTAAATGTAATATGAAATCAACTTCATTAGTAATAACAAAAGAAATAGAAAATATAATAGTTTTTTACTCACCTCTTGTGCACATCGTAACATGCTAGATTTTCCAATTAATTGGATAAACAGCATGACGAAGTGCAAATAATTATTCTTGTAATCAAGAATTTGTTCTTAATAGCAGAAGCAAGCTTACCATCAAGATCATCATCTAATGATGCTTGATAGGGTAAACTACCAAAGTCTTCACGGACTTTGGCAATGCTTTAACAACGTAAATATAAGTTGGCCAAAAAAAGAACCTTTTTCTCAAAGTCACGGAGGCCGTACCAGATGCTATTTGCTTTGAAAATTCCAAAACGAGTTTTCAAAGTAGTGGCAGTAGAACTTGGTTGATAGTCGAAGTCAAATTCCTTTTTTTGTTGCCAGGATTAGGAAATTTTGACTTTCTACGATGTTGTTTTATTTAAACGTGCATGGTTTCGTCTAAAATTGTGATTCTTTTTTCACTCATATCCTCTTCCAGGACCTTGTAGAACATCTTAGTAGTAGCACTAGGAACTTGAGGGTCAAGAGTAATGACTTCATATAGTGAAGCTAGATCTGTATTTGTTGATATCACCTTATAAAAATGGTCACTAAGTTTGTCTTTTCTGTTGTTATGTTTGATGGAGGTCACTGGAACATATTTGCTGACTTTTGCACTACTATCAGGGTTCAGCATGATGTTCCTGTATATGTCATTGACGGAAACAATGTAGAATTAGTGGAGTTACAATAACAAGAAAGTTGTAAAAATTATGTAAATGAAGAAACTCAGGATTTTTTGGTCTTTTTAAATTATTTTTTTGTTTGAAGGAAGTGAAGGTTTTTACTTTTTTGTGTTAGCCTTGCCTTTTGTAGATACAGCAGCGATCCGTTTGTTTTTTTGAATCGCAACAGGAGGGGGTGGTTTGGAAGAGGAGGAAGATGAAGATGAAGAATTGGACATGACGGATCTTGTAACAATGAATTAAAATATATCCGTTAATCGTGAAACTAATTATGACCCATAAATAATATTTAAAAACTTACCTTGATGCTATTTTACGCTTTTATAGTTAACTCTACGTATAATTAATGTTGTTACAGTGGTTCGGGGCTTGGTTAGTAAGGTTCAAGCTCCCGTGGGTTCGAATCCCTCAACAAAAATGGTTCAATCTGTTATAATGCAATGCAAGGAAAAATGAATATGGTAAGTGCACGGGAGACAGTAGTACGGAAAAAATCAGTGTTAATGCCCCCTCTTAATAATAACTTAAGGTTATACATAAGTCAGGTAAGGCCTCTAAAAACCTGGTTCTAGAGTAACAGGATTTGCTCCGTAGCGTGAAGCTCACCGATCCGTCATCGTACGTAGGGATTGAGAACACGTAAAACTATAACAGAAACAAACAAACAAACAAACAAACAAACAAACGTATAATTAATGTTGTCTCATGAGACGCAATACTCGAAAGATCCAACCCAGACTTGTAGTTGGGCAAAATGTCTGAAAATGATGAAGCATCATCAGAATTAAAGTTACAACTCGATTTTAAAAAAGAATTCATTTGTTTTCCTTTCATAATTGTAGATTCTGTATACTTAGATTTTTTGGGTGAGGAGTGGAGGCAAAAGGTGAAGGTGCTGGGAAAGACGAAGTTGTGCTAAGATAATCGGTTTTTGTGTTCATGTCATGAGATGAAGACACTGACGAGGGGATAGAGATAATTTCAATGTTAATGTTAGATTCACCTGTTTTCGTAGTCGCCGTCATCTGAAGAATAGGAAGAGGAAGAAGAAGGCAATGAGGTAAGTTCAAAACTTTCCTTCCATGATAAACGAAAACAAAGAAGATGTTGAAACGAGGTCAATTATGTTATTCATAATTGTGATAAGTTTATAATATGACCTCGTTTTGATTTTTAACTTGAGGTTTGCACACATTATTTTTAAGTATTTTAATAATTGAGGAATGGTGTACAACTAGTTTATTTTTTGGGCAAGCTTCCATTTATTATTTTACGACGCGCTGCTGGGACCCAAAAAAAAACTCTCCCACGCTACGTCTACGCGCCTGTCGACGCGTAAGTACGGTACTATGATTTAATTATACGAAAAATTTTAAAAACTCACATATAAAAAAGGAACATTAACACTTCTTGCTGTTATTGATTCTATCTTGAAACCTTTACCCACAAGAGTTGTATCGCAACCACCATCAATTAAAAGTTCGCCACCATTGATTTATCGAACGAAATCGGGGTAGATTCATGTATCGAGGAGGTAAGTGTACTTCTGCATCGAAAGCGCTGCTTATTCCTGATGTTTCTTGTTTGAACCATCTCATATCCTTACTAACACTCATTGCTTTTTCCAATTTTTGCATTATTTTTTTCCAAATCCTTTAAAAATCCATCTAAATTCCTATTCCACCATCCGACATATACTGATCCATAATTCGGGTTCCTTATTGAGTACACGCTGTTATAGAGAGTTTTGGTTGGAGTGTTGTTGCGTGGAACTCTTGGATGGGTAAGTAAGCCACTTTTCTGAAGGACGCTCATATATTTGTTTTTGCTATCTTCCATCCAATCTTCGTCTAACACTTGGCACGCATTTTCTTCTATGGTTTGAATAGGAACATTTCCACATATTTTCTTTGGAGAAGGTACCGTTCGCATGGCATTGACTGATGATGAAGATATATTCATGGACCGGACCATATTCAAGAAGGTACGTTGCTGAGGGGATAAGTCCTCATCCGATGTTTGATTTGCATTTGATGAACTTGTTGCATTATTTTGCATCGTGTCATATAATTCCTTTTCCTGTACTGGCATTCTATTTGTATTGTTCGCAGATGAATATTGGGAAGGGGGGTTCGCGATTGGAGGATCACTATTTCCACCATTATTATGTCTCTTGGAGTCACATTGCGTCAGGATATGGGCATCTCGTTCTTCCTTGGCCCTCTTCTTCCATTTGTTTGGATCTACATAGAACTATCCCATCTTTTGTTTGAGATTGTTCGCTCTTGCATTACGTCTTGCCGCAACTGTTTTACCTCTGTCGGAACAACGAAATTGTCCTCCTTTCTTGCGCTCTGCTTCTACTGAAATGGATTTTCTGCGGATTTTAACGAGACAGTCATTGTAAGTCTTGCTCTCATTCATTTCCAGGTTTTCTTTAACAATTTTATACTCATTATCCTTGATGTTTGTTAAAAAATGAATCTTGACCATAGCTAAGTCGTAAGGCTTATCTATTTCCTCCAGATCTTGGAGTGCTGTCTCAAACTTATCCAAATAGGCTTCTGCTCCTCCATATGAATTATGGGTGAGTTGATGAGTGGTGATGGTGGTAAGTGCATTTCGTGCCAATGTTTCCTTCGATCCTTGCCCTTCATACCTGATTACTACCTCCTTCCAACTCTCTCTTTCATCATGACTCTTACAGACTTTCTTCACGCGTGTGAGAGCCGTTCCTTTAGCTAACAAATACTCTATAATAGATTGAGGAATTGATTCTTTGCATAGTGGCTTTGGAGATCTTTTGGTTCACTTGGTATCTGGCAAGTTGCATTGATGCAATTGACTTAAACTTTTGTTTGTGACTTTTCCAGTTCTTTAGCGTTCCGTCAAACTCAGGGTATGATCTCACATCAATCTTGACCATAGTAGGCATAACGTTATTGAATGGCAAGTCTTGTGTGATAAAGGGTCTTGCAGATGGAATTTGGTCCATTTGGTCATTACTCATTTCTGTGCTCATCTCTACGCCATTCTCTCCACTTGCGTCACTATTTTCATCAGTAGTAGTACTGATTCTTCCACCATTTTTAGCACTTCGACGAAGGATATAGTCATCCCATGAATCTTTGGTAAGTTTTGCTTCCCAATCTGGAAGTTTGCCATCATTCTCATCAATATATTGCTTTTACCATTCTGTTATTAATGCAATTGCTCCCAAATGTCTATGTGCAACTATCTCCTGGTTCATCATCTTTTCATGTCCCAGGTTAACCAGCATCCCTACTGATTTAATCTGCCAGTCATCTCTGAAGAATACCTGTGCTTCTTCTGGAATTTCTAGGATATTGAATGCATGATTCAAGATCTCTTTTCTTCTTGCTAACAATATTTAACTTGTTTCTTGTTGTATCAAAATGATGAATTTAAGGCGTGGTTGTCCTTCTTGCTTGGTGTCCCTTTACTTCAGAAGGTCTTCTGAGATATTGAGACTGTTAATCTATTGAATGTCTAATAACAACTTGTATTAAACAATATTTATTGACAAAAATACAATGTATTACATTTTGCACTATTTAGTTGTAAATTGTGAGTTAGTTTATTGTATATTAATCTCCTAAGTAAAATAATATACACACAATTCAAACAGTTAGCTAGGTAGGAATAAACAATCTGGTTTGTTCCCACAAATCTTCTTTACTTCATTCATGACTGACGTCATAACAATTTTTTTAGACATGATAGAAGATGACGCTGATATGTCATCATATCCTCATATTCTTGATAGAAGAAAACAATAAAAAAAGAAGTTAGAATAGTTAGTGAAAAGCTTGAAGAAATATCATCTGATAATGGTTCTTTGACTAGAAATAATGTGAAGAAAATTTTATCACATGAGTTTATATCTTTCAAAACAACCCCTGAAAATGAGATAAAAATACAAAAAACAGCTTACACAACTTAATCTAAGAACTACGCAAGCAAACAAGTAGTAAAGATGACGGTAAGTATAAATTTGTATGCTGTATGTAAACCATTTGTTCATCTGCCTTTGACTTTGCCTTACCAGAAATGTTAAAAGGGATTGTGCTGTTCTTTATGGTTGAAAGGAATATATTTCAAAATAATTTTAGACTTTTTTGTTTACTTCAAACAAAAATGCTTCCAACTCAAAAATTAAAAAAACTGTACAGTAATGAGTGGATACCAATTATGAAAATGGAATGTGTCCCTGGAATTGTTATTCCAAATGTTGTACATGTATAAGAATCCTACAATTTTAGCAATGAGATAGGATAAAATCTACTGCACTATTTTGAATTTTACTTTTCTAGCAAAGTGAATGACTTGTTGTATCTAGTGATGAATATGATCATGGGTACTGGCAAGAAAGAATCACCATTCATCCTCACCATGGACAATATAAGGGCTTTGGAACTGGTGCTCTTGGGTTCAGATAAAAAGTTAAGCTGTAAGGTGAAATCCTTTGTATCATGTTTTTATGAATCAGAATCTTTTAGGAATATGATGCTTTATTTTGTGTTTTAGTGCATTAATTAGTACACACACTATAGAGGAGGGCAAACTAGAAGGAAATAATATAATAAGAAGAGGACACTTAATTTTCTTGATGATCAAAGTGCAGAAATAACTAAATATGCGGAGAACATCGTGAGGAACATACTCCCTTCCATGAATAGTATGTAGGTTTCATGTATAATAAAAAATCTTTTATTACTCTTATATATGCAGAGAAGAAATGTATTCCTGTGGAAAAAATCAAGACATTATTTCACAAGGTGCCATGTAACTTCAATAAAAAATAATAAATGAATTCATGTAGGAGGTCCAATGTGTCTACCAAGGATTTCACTACATAGTATTGAACAAGGGACTGTGATTTGTGTCAGATATGATACTTTTATTCAAGACACAAAATACTTGCATAGCTTTAGAATTGAATAAAAATGACAAACATTTCTCTGTGATAGGAGATGTCCCAGTCCAGATCGAGTCAGAAAATTCAACAAGCACAATAATAGAGCGATTCACAATCTTAAACATAGTTACACTACTAGAGCATGCAATCATTTCATTTTTTTGGCAGAAATGGGAAGAGTTGATGTTTCTGTGATAAGATATGGTACATTAGTGATGACATACTACATCACAAGAGAGTGTGATGTTGATATGGAAGTGATTCTTGAGGCCTAATATTTGCTGGATCTATTATCTATTAAATAAACATTTAAAGACTCGTGTGTTTCCTCATTTGTTACTAAGATGATTTAATATATTGTACGCACTCCCTCAGATGTGGCACAGACATAGCACAAACACTGTCTTTAGAGGGTTCTGGCAGCACATCCTATTAAAGTAATAAATGCAAATTTTCCAAAAAAATACTTATGGCAACATTGATAAATCTGATACAAATGAGTTGGTATTTTTTTCCAATTTGTTGTCCCAAATACAAATGTTTTTTTTGGCATATTTGACAATTTATTATTTTACAATAATGATGAATGTCTTGAACAATACAAGAATACAAACACATTTTGTAAGTACTTCAAGTTGGAAAAATGTATCATACACAAAAAACAAAAATATCTATAAACCATTTCATAGGATAAAACTAGCGAGTCTTTCTGGCTAGAAAAAAGCTAGGTTTAGGGCTAGAGTTAGAGTTGTGATTTATCATCCAAATCAAGTATTGTGAATAGGAAGAATTGTTTTGCCAATCATAAACACAGACTCATTCATTCAATTGTTGATCAGCAGCTAAAGATTTAATCAGTTTAAGATGCGCGAAAGAAAAAGAAAGAGCAAATAATGATGTTTTCATGTTGCATGGTTCCTCCGTGAGAAGAAAGCCAGATGCTTCTTCTTCTCACTGCACCTGGATTGAAAATGAGATTTATACTATGAAATAAAAAGAATAGGACTACTTTGATTTAGAACTGATTGAAACGTGGGCTTTACCCTACTCTCTCTTTCAAAGTTTGAATGCATTATTGGCACAGCCTAATGCAGGAGGAAACACCGTAAACTTTAATAGGAACAAACAAACAAACAGATGTAGGAATATGGGCAGTAAGTGTGCAACAATTGAAAGTATTCCTCTGCCAGGCTTTAAGGTTTTTGTCATATTAAAAGTTATATACCTATTGTATTTCTTAATGTCAACAGTAAATTCAAATAATTACTCAAGCAAATACTCTCATAAATCTTCTTTCAATCAAGCCATCATTTTCTTGCCATACACCAAAATAACTTCCCATGCTGAATTTTGGTTCTAGATAAGTTTGTTTCACTTCGTCTGGTGATGTCATCCAACACTCAACAAAGGTGTCAGTCCAAGATTCAAATTCAATAGCATACATTCATACAGTTTACGTAGAAGGTACAGATTCAAGTACGAGGACAACTAAAATAAATAGCGTATTTTTTTGCACCGTAGGTGTATGAAAATTTCTTTTCATGTCATGAATTCAAATGAATAAGTGATCAGTTGAGACACAATCGTTCTTGTCGGGATTTGACTCCTGTTTCCTTGCTCTTCAACAATTCCCATTTTAGAGGGCACATCACAAACAATATAAATACTTATATTTATTGACAATAGAATTGCAAATTTGTCAAAATGAACTTATTTTCATGCATGAAATCCTTCACTCTAGCGAGTCTCCTCATGAATACTGCATATGCCTTTGTACATCCAATTTCTAGGACGTTTTTGCCATCTACGAAGTCAGGAAAACACCTACATCAACATAGTATGATGTTGCCATCTTTTTCTCTTAGTGATGCATTTGTCCAAGAAGCTACCAAAGCAATTGCAGCCCCACCAGAAGACCCATCTCTCCTTAGTCAAATAGGAGGAACCCTCCAATCTGTCGCAGTCACCGTTACTGCTCTTATCTTTCTTGTTGCAGGATTAGCATTACTTACCGCCAACGTTTTAGTTCCAAAGGCAGCTGAGCAACTTGAAGAGGAGACTAGAGCTTTACGACCTGATCTTTGGGAAGAATATCAACGTAAACTTGGTCCTGGTGAAACTCTTGTTAGTAGGCCCGATTTGCTTCAGGAATTAGGAAACATAATGCAACCCATTATTCTAGCTAATGCTGAAGAAAAGGCCCGGCAAGAAGCTGGTATGTCTTCAACTCCACCCCCCTCTCCACCACCACCACCAACTATGAATCAACCTGTCGTTGATAGTGATGTTGAAGCGCTTAAGAAACAGTTTGAGAGTAACTCCATGGGTGCTTTCGATGCCGAGATAGTGGATGAAAAAAAACAAGAAAATCCCTAAAAATGTCACATTTGAGACCGAATAGAGCGCAAAGTACAAGCCAAATGCTTACGATTGTACTCTTCAAAGAAAAAAAATTGGCTGGGGTTTAGCCATCAAGATCCCTTCCTTACGAAGCGAGAAAAATAAATTTTATGAGAATGAATAACGAGCACGACTGAAGAGGCTTAAACCACAATTTTATTGGATTGGTTCAGGGCAGACGCTTTCATAAAAGGAGTGCATACAACAAAATACAAACAGGGTTTTAGAATTATATGTACACATAGTTCCTACAGGTTGAATCTTCGAGCTTATGTTTATGAACAAGAAGCTTGAATTTAACATATAAGTGAAAATTAAAAGACACTTCTAATAGAAAATCATCATTTTTAGAAAAGCGCCAAGGAACATTAAGGTATCTTCCTAAAATTATTTCTAAAACCAAGTTTTTTAATATGTCAATGTGGTATCTTTTTTGATAGTTAGAAAACATTGAAATGGCTCATACATTAAGTCATAAATCATTCACCATCTTCCTCCTCTACCCCCAGAGCTCCTCCCTGATCCAAAACGCCTAGTTGATCTTGAATAAGATGCAGATTGATGTCTATTCGTATCGAGATCTCGTAAATGCGATGGATTTCTTTGCAAAATGTTCCGATCACGAGCTAATAACAATCCCCTGTTATTTCTTGGATTTAACCATCTTCGTAGTGTTACTCGACTTATAAAATGTGGATAACGTATCTGTAGTCTGGAAAGGCGGAAATTTCGTTCATTTTGATATAATTCAGTATTGTTATCATTATTAGGAGAGTCGTCAGAAGTGCTGATGTTTTGGTTTTCATATTGAACAACATCTGTACTTCTGCTTTGATTTAAGTCTTGCTCCTCACTTTCAATTTGTTGATCATTTGAAGTATTTGCTAAATCCTGTTTACAGATAGGACAAACATGTACATCTCCATCTCTAACAGATATGTATTCTTGCCAGCAGCTTTCATCAAAAACATGCCCACATCTAAGCAGTTTAAGAGGTAAACCATCGCTTCCAACCGTTGGGACAAAGTGAGTAGAAGCACCAGTTTGATTTGAGTACTGTGAAGAATCAATATTTTTTTCGTTGTTTTCGTTCGATTCACCCCTAATAACTGCGCATTGCTCCTTTTTTTCATCTATGCCTTGAAAAATTTCTAAACAAATAGGGCACGAAGAACATTGATATTTGCCTTGTAACGACAAAGCATAATCTCTATCCATGCGACTTAACTCTGTCCTTAAGGAAGCATATTCCATATTTTCTTTTCGTTGCCATCTATTTGAGAGAAAAGAATACAAAAGGGTTCCCAGCATGAAGGTAAATTGAGCATATCTTTCGCAAAAGGTGAAAAAACATTCCCAATTTGATGGTGGCCCTCTCTCTAAACAAGAAAACATTTCTAAAAGCCCTAATTTAATTCCTCTTCCATATAAACCTTGACGAAAATCCGGACCCATCAATTCTATTATTTGATCTATAACACTATCATGCAATGTAGTTTCTAGAGCAGACCCTCGAGATATGAAGACAACTCGATCATCTGTTGAAACCAATACAAGAATACCAGTTCCAGCATCTTTACAGGGTGAAGCTAAAGTATCACCAATGCCCCATTTATCATGTAAGCTCATTGCAAGGTCCCTTGAGGCTGTTTCCTCATTCTTTCCATGAGGTATTTCTAACTGTAGAATTTTGAAAGTAGTTATAAGAACTCAATACGAAGGAGGATACCTACATAAATATTTCTTAAGTTTCAACAGCTTAAACAGTCTTGAAGGCAACTCACCTTTCTTATAATTACCACAGCTAGTTCTATAGGAGCTTTGCTTTCCGAGTATTCTTTTTCCTCACCAGTAAATGATTCTATCTCATTTATTTCTTCTTCATCATAGGTAAATTTATATTGACCCCTATCCAAACATTCGACATTCAAATATTGAAATAAAGAACCTAAGCTTTTTATTTTCTCGTATTCAAACTTCCTCAAAATTTTGTCTGGATCACAAATAGCAGTGGCACCATCGTTTCCTTCGTGTGATGTGCACTCTGGGCTATTAATGTCTGGAAAATTGTTTAGTGACCAAAGCTTCAATTCTTCATCATTACAGGTAGCATCATCAGTAGGTATTGGTCTTGTAGAATACGCAGATTTCGTTTTGGATTCAAACTGACTTTCTTGTTCCATCTCATGAGAATCTATACCATGAAGAACAATAAGAAAAATAAGGAAAAGCGTAAGCTTTCGTATTAGCATCATTATCAAGTGAGCCCTCAAACTTAAATTGTGTCAAATGATGTTTGAATAACAGCTGTATTTGACAAAGGGTTCGTGTATCTTTGGGTTCTCAAGAGTTCTAAATTCTATCAACACAGGTGTGACTAGATGAGAAAATTGGATACCTTCCGTACATTTTCAATTCGTGAGTGTAGATTACATACGTACCATATTTCAAGCTAATTGAAGCAGGTGACAAATTAATTCCCGCGACCGTCTCTTCAAGTGCTGCAAACCTACGAATATATTTTTGGCTTCAACCAAAACTCATTCTTTGTGCTTACTTTAAAAGATCCTGCTTCCACCGCTAGGACAAGCATATTTACTTCTTCATAAATTATCGAATTTACTTTATTGAAGATAATCAGAAAAAAGAACACAAAATTTAATGCTTTCACAAGCTTGAAAAGAAAGAAGAACTTTTAATTTATGTTAAGGCCAGGTTATTGTAGAGGAATAACTATGACAACTATGTATTATATCATTTTACTTACTACACATTGAATGAAAAAGTCTAGATTAATCTTGCGGAGTGTAAAAGCAAGAAACTTTTGGACTATAGCTACACAAAATCAAGACACAAATATTTTTGCACTTCAACGTGAAGCACATGTTATATGATTATCAAAGCCACAAAATCTTGCATATGCTCCAACTCGATTAAATACCAATGCAATATGATGATTAATTTTTATTAATTTCGCATCAATGTAACAATTTACTCTAATTTCTCAAATGTAATATAAGAATGTACATAGTCCATGCCGTGAGATGAGGGATCTTTCTCCACTAAGGAAATATAATTTTCCCAGAATTGTGTCATCACTTCATCTTTATCTTCCCTATCAGCCCTTAACGCACTTTTGAACGTGCTATGACTCCATGTTTTGGTGGTTGGTACGAACCACTCAGCATATTCACGGGCAGTTTTCCCAGACTTTCCAGAGTTATATAATTCTCTGTAAGGACATCGGACAACCTTTTCGACAATCGAGACTACCTTCATTTCTGGAATATCATCAATGCATTGCATAAACTCGGACTTTGAGCGGTAGTAATTTGGAAAGGAAACTCCCAATCTTTCCTCTTCATCAATCAAATTTTGTTCTTTCAACTGATCCCACGCCGTTTGAAAGGAATCCCACATACTTACACCTTCATCAGTTTGACCAAGAAAATATCCTTCCTCTGATACACAGAAGTTTATACAGACGAAACGTCCACCTGGTACTAATTCCTTTGCTCTTGCTTGAAGAATGCTTTTCCAATCTTTTGCTGCTTGCTCTTTTTCTGGTAGTGGCGATTCGGGGCATCTTGCTGCATGCATGAATGGTTTTCCTCTTAAAGAGGAAGGAAAGTCGCTTAGCCAATGCATGGCAGTAAAGGAAACTCCAAAATCGATAGAGTTTGACGCATAACATTGATTGTGAAAACCAACGCCACATGCTTCCGTAAAAACATTTCCCAACTCATAAGGGCTTGAAATTGCATTTCCATAGGCATCAGATACGGATTTAAGTCCTAATGCATGATTAAATACACTTTGCCATTCATTTGTAAGTTGATCTTCGTAATGAAGAACAATTTCCTGTTCCTCATTGTCAATTTTCTTTCGTATATTTTGCACCATTTTTGAAAGCAAGCCAAGCGATGTTCCTGCATCAGCTGTGCCATAATCAGCAACATGAAAGGCAGGGGAACCAAATTCTCTCACAGGTTGCTTTTTAATCTCTTCAAGAATGATAGGTGTAGCTGTATCAATAACATCAAAACAACCCTTTGTGGAAGCAGTATAGAGCCCTTCGCCGTCTTTCCCTACAGGCACATGAACTCCAGCTCCTCCTGTTGCTTTAGACGATGCTAATGCTAATCCATTTGTGGAAGCGGTCGCTATGCAAAAAGAGATTACACCAATGAACCTCATCTTTATTTCTTTCAAATTCGGGAAAAAATGGACAACACAAGTTCGGTTGTTATAATAATAATAATAATAATAATATTACTAGAAGGTTATAGCCTATGCTATTGTGTGGCACTCATTAAGGTGAGTGCAATGCATATTGCAGTGAACGTAGAGTATAGGTTGTCGGGTTGTACATAATCGGACATTTCAATCAAAACTCTATTTATTATCCATCAAAGTATTTCAATAGTATGAATGTACACGAGAATTATGTACAGTGTCTGCCTCAGATCTTATTGGGCCGATGCATCTCATATTCACATGTACTACTCTCATATTAAATTCTTATGTCTTCGTCCTCTACGAAAGAAATGAGATCCTGTATTACTTAGTTCTTTCCTAATTAACTTTCTGTCCAGATGCGTATGTAGGTGAAATCCAGTATGTACAGTAATCTTGGCAATTTTTGAAGGAATGGTTGTCAAAGAACTATGCGTAGAAATCAGTGACTTTCGCGATCTTTGAAAATATCTATTTGTTTGCTACGGTAGATAAAGATATAACCGTTGGTACAGTTTGGTGGATTTCATATTGCCATGCGGACCAAAAGTCCGTCTACATCGTATACTTTGCCAGTATAAAACAAAACGCGTTCGCACGTACTTTTCATAATCATAAATTCTCACCTACATTTTTTCAAAGTCAGCACCTTTTGGAACTCCATGTAAGAGAATCTAATGATTCCTTCCTTCTCTGGGAAGCGGGAAAGATATTGTATCTTGACATGAGAAAATTGTGTGGCAGAACATAACCCTCCGATAGAAAAAAATAAATACATCATACACAATTTAAAACTTCTTTATTATGACTCCAAGTAGCAAGTAGATGCATACTGAAGAATTTATTTTGTTCGTACAAATAATTAATTAATATCCGTTTTGGATAAAAACATTTTTCATCCACACTGTCCTCATAATTTCTCTGAAATCAAAATAGGATGAAAATTTTGGCATCTTCCATCTTTCTTTTAGCAGCTACAAATGTCTCTGCCTTAAGTGTTGGCAACGGACCTAATCCAACCATAAATGGGCTAAGTGACCACTTTACAGTAATTGAGCATCCATCAAAACGTGGTGCGACAGTCCTGGAGGCACCCGTTTCTCAGGATGGAGTAAACTTATACATAGCCATTGATTCTGATTCTTTTGCAAGCGCCGATAGGCCTGGAAATGGTGGAATAAGAATGCTGAATTATCAGAGCACTAAACATGCTATTGATGATGCTGTTCGATTAGCAAAGGGGATGACCCGCAAGCATGATATGTTCAGGTAGGAAAGACCTTTCAAATGAAAACAAAGCTTGATTGTTATTAGATAGCTTATATTTATGCTCATCTCTACATCATCATTTATTTTTTTTGAATTTTACTAGAACTGGATTTTCAGGGGCCAAAGTTGTTGTAAACTCAGATCACAAAGATCTTTCAATAATTAGAAGAAAAACTCTCATGCAAGATGCCGCAAAGGCTCTTCACGCGTTAGAGGGATCAATGTATACTGGGTGCGACCTCAATACAAGCGATGAGGATATGGATTATCTTACTGAAGCGACGGGCGAGAAATACGTTTTAGCTGGCAGAAATTCAAAAGTCGATACAAATGTTGCGACCGCGTCCTCTGTAATTGGAAGTATCCTAGGAGCCGTGGAAGCAATGGATGGTAGCAGAGATATCAGTGAGCTTACCTTTACTGTGCAAGGGTGCGGAAAAGTTGGGAGTACAGTTGCTAAAGAATTGGTCAGGCTTGGAGCCAAAAAGGTTCAAACTTGTGATTTGTTCCCCTCTGCTGCTGACATTCCAGGATGCCAATCAATTGATGATTGGACAAGCACGAAATGCGACTTTCTTGTACCATGTGCAAATTCTCTTGCTATTACAGAAGATATTGCATCCAATTTTCCAAAAGGTATTCGATTTTGTGTGGGAGCAGCAAATTCACCATTTGCTAATGCTAATGCTAAGTCCATCTTCTCCAAAAAAGGTGTACTTCACATACCAGAAAGTATTAGTTCAGCCGGTGCAATCCTAGCAGATAGTGTCGAGGTAAGAATGCTTTATTCTGTGTATGAAACGAGCCAAAAACTTAAACGACTCATTTTTCATTGTTTCATTGTTTCATTAGTGGTTTGATTTGGACCTTTATCAAACAGTAGAACCTACATTAATGTATGGTTGGATCCGCGATATCAGCAGAGCTAAATCTACTGATTTAGCTCTTCACGCAGAAAAAGAACCCTCCAATATTGATAACAAATTGACCAATGTGATCCCCACCAGAAATGG
>Ga0209092_10002650_pt1 | contig 16311 bp, 10 predicted proteins | sample FraStrMetagenome_FD_187446 | JGI IMG/M metagenome (GOLD analysis project Ga0209092, IMG submission 187446) | Marine eukaryotic phytoplankton communities from Arctic Ocean - Fram Strait ARC3M Metagenome (SPAdes) (version 2) | ecosystem: Environmental > Aquatic > Marine > Oceanic | place: Fram...
AAATCTACATCATCATAGAATCATATATTCATATATATATTTAATGATCCAGGATTCAAGAATGGATATGAGATTCAAAATAATATCCAGAATTGACAAAGAAAGAGAAGAAGAAAAAGAAGAAGAAGATGATTTGTTGGAACTTACGGATCTTTTTTGATTTTCAACAAGACAGTGATACCATCCTCCTCGTTGGTGATGGTATCGACATATTCAATGTTTCCCCCATCAAAGGCATCTGAAATGGAGATTTTCATGTTCTTATTCAAATTTGAATTCGAATGATTATTAGCAGAGATGGTGGTGGAATACACGCGAGACGAAGGATTTTTCCAAGATGATGAATAATAGTGAGATGAAGGATCTATTTTGGATCTTCGAGAAGGAAGGAAGGATATCGAAGAGGAGATAGTGTGGGGAGTTGCAGGACGTAATACTCTCGACGGTTTGAAATAACCGATATTTAACGCTCGTACGGAAGGTGACACGAAGGAAACGAAGGTTCCAAGGGTCATGCCGAAGGTCTTCCAAGGATACTTCCTATTCCAGTCGTGATGGAATTGGGAGGAGATGAGACGAAGCGATGGAGGTATTTTTTGAGGAGAAAAATTCAATGGTGGAATTGAATTGAATTGGATGGGACTTACATGGATGACAGATGTCGAATGGACATGACCAATTCAATTTCGAATTGATTTTGCCTTTACCTTTCAGAATTTCGGTTATTTCTTTCATTGGAAGTGTCACAAAGCTACGTACGGTCCTCCTATATTGACGTCATTCTCAAACCAATTCAATTCAATATTATCGTTCAAATCAAATCAAATCAAGTCAAACCAAGTCAAGTCAATGCTCTCCAGAGAATGCCAGAGAGTGAAAGTATCAGCAGTGTGAAATACACCACACGAGATTTAATACTCTATGCTGCTGGAATAGGATGTACCACTAATACGAACACTTACACCAACTCTCATGACCAATGCAACAAGCATAATGAATACAATGAATACAGTGAATACAGTGAGCGACGGTATTTATATGAACAGGATCCTTCGTTTCAAGCCTTTCCATTATTCCCCTTAGCCTTGTCCTTTCGTGCTATTCCAATTCCAACTCCAAAGTTAGTCTCTGTGGAGGATACGAAGGATCATCATTCTCCTATATCGAATAGAACGAGTCAGGAAGCAAATTTGGATGATTTCGTATGGGGCATTCAACCCTTTCCACCCTATACTATGAATTCGAACAATGGTGGGATTGGACCTTTGCCATCTCACTTTCTGCGATCTCATCAAACTACCCATCATGATGATGATGATGATGATGACGATGACGATGATATACAGAGTGAGAAGGAGTATCCCGTCATTCACATTTCGCAATCGATTTCCATATTTCACAATTTACCCGTTCCGTATTCGGCTCGCAATACGAATACCAACAAAGTCGATCCTCCTATTACCTTGCAATTGTCTACCAAAATCCTTCAAGTCATTCCCAAAGCCATTGGAACATTTGTCATTACGCAAACGAATTATTACTATTCTCCTCCTCCATCACCAACATCCAAATCCGACACCCAACTTTTGTTGTGTACGGCGGAAGCCTGTACCCTCATCTTATCCCTCCCTCCTCAAAATGTACTCTCCTATCCATCCTCCTCTTCTCCAAATTCCAATTCCAATATCTTTCAATCAACTAGCTATACCCAATTCTTCCAATCTGAAATACAGACTCAATCTCCTATCTATACCCAAACCATCCCCCTATCACAAGATCAAGCGATACTCTATCGTCTATCGGGAGATTCGAATTCCATTCATGTTGATCCAACACTTTCTCAAACCATGTTACAATTAGAAAACCCAATTTTGCATGGGAATTGTACATTGGGAATAGCTTTGCGAAGCATACTTCAGTATTGTCATGGAAATCGTCCTTCGCATCCTTCTTGGTATTCCCAACAGGAGGAGAAGGATAGGATAGATGTGACGATGCAAGTACTGCAAATGTATTCCAAATTTACAAAACCGGTAGAGATTGGATCGATACTGACTGTTCGTGTATGGTCGGTCCATCCTTCTTCTAGGATTCCAGTGTCTCTTCGGGAGAGACTGATGACTCCTCCTCCCACACATACTCTGGATGGGATATATTCGAATTGGAAGATTTTTTTGTTTCAGGTTTGGAACAATTCCAAGAATTCTAAGGATACAAAACAGACATTGGTGGTAGATCAAGGTTTGGTGCAACTATCCTATGATAAAGGAAGAACGAAGGAGAAGACATTATATCAATATCCTCCCATTCCATCGAATTTGTAATATCATCGAATCGAAATAGAAAGAGTATGGAATTCGTTTTTGAATGTACATAGTGGAACTCCTTTATTGGAAGGATGGATGATAATAGAATAGATAATAAATCAATCATTGTCAAAATGACAATGCTTAATTTAATGCAGTTAGTTATTCCATTTCAATATTTCTTATAGATTTTATCTATTCTATTGTTTCCTTAAAACGTATTCTTTACCATGAGTCACATATTGTAAACGTACAACAACTCAACTCCAAGATTACACTCATCATCTTCATCATCATTTTCATTTGACTCCTCTTTAAAAACCAGGACAAATTCCTCGTAGTCTATAAGCAGCATGATAATTCTTAGGCCATTTATCACAAAATAATTCCGGAAAACGTGTTCTCCATTTTCGTCCATCGCAATGCCATACACGATGCTTATTGGGACTGATGGGTCGATTCACACCTCCCATATGAGCCTTCGTACTACGTCGACAATTCTCATTCTTTTGATCCAATAACACTTTTTGAACTCGTACATATTGATCATGAGAGATCTGCATTGGTAAATCTAAAAATCTCCAAACGACATAATTGGTACAGGGTGGGACTGTGATACTCCCGACATATCCATAATAATAAACAGTGGGCTGTAAATGATATAAACTAAAATCCGAACTTCCTAACCATTCAGTGGAGTGTCCATAAATTTCGGCCATTTCGGTTTTACTTTTGGGTATGTATTTGGGTTCATAGACTGGTTTGGTTTTGGAATCCTGGAAGACGCAATCATGTTCCCGTTTGGAAAATTCATCTTCCCATCGGAGAATGAATTCTTCGAATTCCGGATTATGACGATCATACGCATAATCGATAAACCAACCGACGTTGACAATCTAGAGTTTTTGTTGGGAAAGAAGCATAATTTTAGGAATGTCATTTTGTCTCTCAAAATAAGTGTCGAGTATTGTTTCTCCAAATCTTAAGATGGTATATATGCTTACCTTGGAACCCCATTTATGAGCAATATGAATTTCACCAGGATATTGTCTTCCATAGAGTGTATGTTCCGAAGGGATCTAGATACAATGAACAATATTTTGACAAATGCTTAGTTTTGTAAATCATGGTGGATTGAGGGGTAAATAAAATAGCGAGAGAGGAAAAGCTTCGCTTACCTTCACATCCATAAATTTCGCATCAATCCAATCCGATAGATTGGAAAAATCGGCTCTTGGTGGTCGTTTCTCTTTGGATCCATCAGGAAAGACTACACGTAACGCATGTGGTAAAATCTGGAAATCGACTTCGTTAAAATTATGATCACCTCTCTAAAATAGGAGTGTTGGAATGGACAAATTCCACAACTCATGAGAATCCAAAGAAAAAAAAAAGGAAACGAAGTATATGGATCAAAGAAATTCGAAAAACGAATGTACTTACATGAGGTTGGATCTGGTGATCATCCTTACAATCCGTCTCTACAACAAGATCTACAGGACTTTGTTTGTCATCATCATCACATCGATTCGTAGATTTACCTGTGATTTCCTCAAAGATTGGATCGCCATCCACACGGTTCCAACGATCATTTGGTCCATATTTAGTATTAATGTTATAGTTCCAATAACCTCTTCCTTTCACGGCCTTTGGGAAGGTTGGTTTTTCTGTAGGAGAAGAAGTTGGAATGTTGGTAGGTGAGGGTGTGGGAAGGGATGTTGGATTATGAGATACTGTTGGATTAGATGTTGGGTCATCTGTGGATGAGATTGTAGGGGTTGAGCTTGGTTCATTTGTGGGTAGATCTGTGGAAGCAGAAGTTGGGTCATTTGTAGTTAGATCTGTGGAGGCAGAAGTTGGGTTATTGGTGATTGGGACTTTAGGAGCATTAATTAGTTCTAGTTCATTTGTCTGTGTTGTAGTAAATGATGGTGTGACTGAGGAGTAAAATGATGGAGAATTTGATTCTGCAACAATTGGGCTTTTGGTAGGTTCTGTGGTTGGCGCGTCTGTGATTAATGTCTCTTCCAAGAATGATTGTGTCGAGGTGGGTATGTTACCTCCAATCCATTCCGACCAGTCAATCCATGGTTTCGTTGGACTTGCTGAAGGCTCATGTGTAGGATTTTGACTTAAAGACGGAGCGAATGAAGAACTAGGACTTACAGAAGGATTCTTTGATAAGCTTGGAATTGTCGAAGGGCTAAAAGATGGATTTTGACTTGATGAAGGTTTCGATGAAGAAGTCAAAGAGGGATTTGAGGAAGGGTTATGAGATGAAGTCGTGCTAGGTGTTGGTGTAGGATTATACGACGGGCTTTGGGAAATCGAATCTGCCGTATTAAGTACATTGTCTAGAAACGAGTTATCTTGAAGTGCATCGCTTTGAGGAGCATTATCGTGCAATTTGGTAACAAAAAGATCTTCATAATTTACTTCTTGCATGGCACTTCCTTGTGGAGTGTAAAGTATCAAAGATTGAGATGATGCCACCTTTAGCTGTGAGCTCACAAAGAAAGTTCCAGCAAGAGCTGAGAAATATTTATGTTTCAAACTCATGGATATGGTTATGAAAGTCAAATGAAATAAGTTTGTGTGTTCTCAAAAAGTTGTGAGCTAAATTTTAAAGATGTTTTTAAAAGATATTGTGGGCGTGACTTATCCTGAACGACTCATATATTATCCCGCATTAAATTATTTTTAAATAACTATGAGAGCCTTAAATATAATTTACGCGCTAATAAAAAGTACCTTATTTATTTGATGAGATTGACCTTGAATCCCAGATTCATTTAACGGATACTTACTGTATTTTAATCTAAATAGCTTCGATATTTGCGCTGAACCTGTTATCTAGGAAAAAAGCCTTCATGTTCTAAAATTAGCAAAAACGTTCCGGAATAAAGATACCAAAACAAAGTCTTGATGAGCCGATCTCATTCATCCTTGACTGATGGTTTTAGCGATATGATTTCTTTAGACTTCGTTTGAGTTTGCTTCATTTTCACAGTGAAAACAAGTACCAGGATCCTTGTATTTGCAATCAATTTCCAGAGAACAAAAGATGTAGGATTATGTTTTATTGTGTTTTAAAAGCAGAGAGCAAACTTACAGTAAACTCAATTCTGTTTTGAAATCGAAATAATTCTCTTTTGTAATTTTGTTTCATACATTAAAATTTGAGACTATCCTTCAAATTTCACTCATTAGGGAAGGGTAATCACACACACAATTTTTCGGAATAGTGCAATATTGACACAACTTAATCCATTCTTGAAAATTTGGAAAGATAATCGTTATTACAAAATATTATTGATACGATGCACATCAATCAGAGTAGAACCAACTACTGCTACTATAAAATACATTTGATAAATTCTCGCAGAAACAAACAATACCAGAAACAATTATTCATAAGCTAGCAATATTTGGAACAAAACAGTATCTAAACCCTTTTCTCATTTTTATGATGTAGTGTTTCGATTGTGATGTAGCTTGTCTTGGTTTAGAATTACTGTAATAGGTTTTTGTCCATGTACGTTTTAGCAGGTATGATTTCTTTACCATCTGGAAGGAATATTCTTTTGGTTGTAACATCTTTCAATATCCTTGCTGAGCATTCTCTGGAACGTATGCTATCTTCTATTTGTGTTCATAATCCCTAAATGTGAACTGTTATGCAAAAGTTCTATCATTAAAAATACGTCATCAATATTTTTACGTCATAAGTTCCTGCACATAAGACATAAAATTATGGTAGAAAGTCAATTTTGAGACCAGCCATCATCTGCGCAAGGATACATCATGCAATTCTTCTTTCATTGAAATCATCGTATGTAGAATCAATATAAACACAACATTAAAACCGTTCTTTGTTTTGTCCAAATAGTGATGGTCGTTTTCTCTCGGGATCTTAGAAAGTGACGTACTAAGTAATATATCGTAGAATACAGTAGAAAATATATGAATGAAAGAATTAAATCATTTGTTTTGACAATTCGTAATTTAGTGCAAGCGTAAAGAACGTCTGACTAAGCCGTGTTCAATATGAAGAACGTTTAATTAAATTTTGACTAAATGAAAATGCTGTTAAGAACATACGTCATGTAATTAGAGGAAACATTTACTTGTCTCACGCCAATCTGATGGGTGATTCTCCCTCGTCCTCATAATTTAAACATCATCAAAGTAAATATGAAATCTTTTGCTGTTTTCTTCGCTCTTTTGGCTTCCGCCGTAGCTTTCGCTCCTACCACCACCACCAGGTACAGCACTTCCTTGAACGAATCTATCTTCTCAAAGATCGCCAACATGGACCTATGGGCCCCAGTTTCCGACTCCAACGAATACGGTGCTCGCGGAAAGAAGAATCTTCAACAGGGAAAAATTACCGATAAGTCATACGTACCAGCTGGACTTACCGCAAAGCAATATGCCGCAATCCGTGATGGAGAGTCCAAAAAGAAGGCAGCTAACTACCAAAGGAACGTAAAGAAGGCCGGAGTCTTTACTGATTACACCGACTTCTACATCAAGCGTGGAACCGACACCAGCGAAGCCTGGGCTAAGTCTGTTACCAAGGGACACGATATGGCCAAGACCAAGTACGATTGGTCTGGACTCAGTGACAAGCCTCTTTGGGCCACCAAAGGAAAGGGAAAAGGAAAGGGAAAGAAATAAACATAATCTGAAGTGACCTAACGATTTTCGGACAGGGATTATTTCCGGAACCTTTCTAGTGACACCATTAAGCCATGAGACTAACATCTAATTTTTAATTTTAATGCGATATTGAATCTCCACTAGGTCTTTTTGTAGTCAACTAAAGGTTTACTTTACCACATCACCTCTAACTTTGGACAGTTGCTGTAATTCTTCATTGGATTACTTTCACATTTGATGGACATATCTCAAAACAAATGAAGATAATGTGGCATACGTACTACATAGACTTTCACAAATACATGATAATGACGTCATATCGGAGACAGTATGGCGAAAAAGTTAAAAATCAATCTCTTGCATCAAAATAACCATGGGAGGAAATAGCGAAAATTGATGATCAATCTGCCATACAAAACTTTTCGACATTCTAGTGTACAGCTTTATCCTTATGTTGACTGAGAATCTTATTTCTGACAAGTTTTATCAGCATCGTCATGAAACTATCGTTGATCGAGATAGTATGATAGACAGATTGATCTAGAGAAAAGATCAAATGCACAATGGGAAGAATAAAAGTTGGCTCGGCCGTACAGAGAGGCAAGTATCCTGAAAAAAAAAAGAAGATAGGTGTGCATATTTTGGTTATGATTTGGATTACCCTATAGTTTTGTGCATTAAATTGTTTTTAATGGTTTACTTTCAAGTTCATAAAGTGTAAATAGTGCAATCTGAAATCGAATGAAAAATATAACAATTCTAAAGATTCTGATTACGTTTATGATCAGACATTTAATTTCATCCTTTTCAAAGCTCCCAACAATGCCCCACAATTATCTTTGCGTTTGTACACATTGGTCAATTTCGCAACGCCATTTTTGGATGGTGAAACCCAAGCTTTTCTAGCAGAAACAGCTTTTCCTTTTGTATGATCAGATGCAAAGTCAAAATCATCAATGTTGACTCTTCCTCTGACTCTATCATAAACTAGCTCTTCAAAAGGACTGTCATCAAAAATACTTTTAGGTACATTACCTAATCGAAATAGGGCAATCGTTTTGTCTTTTTTTGGTCCTTCTTCACTTACCGCTTCTACTTCATCATTCATAGCAGCGCTTTGGTCGATAAATCTTTGTAATAATTTCATTTCATCAGCAGAAACCCCGCTAAGGTTTTTTTGCACAAAGGCAGATGTAACTTCGATGTGTTTTCCTCCACGCTAGGATATCAAAAAGATTCGGAATAAGAATAATTCATTTGATTCAAAACATGAGGTATAATCCCAAAGAAACCAATAGGGTGTATTGCATTCTTTTATCAACTTACCAGCCTCAAAACCAAGTGCAAAGTAGAATCTTCACCGATATCGTAATCACCAATGGTCTTGGCATCTTGTAATTGTTGCCCTCCAAAAATCAAACGCTGTTGTTCTGGTGGAATACCCTCTTTCTCTGCAATCTTTGCTTTCACATCTTCAATGCTCTCACCCTCTTCGACTTCAATGGAGACAGTCTTACCAGTCAAAGTCTTGACAAAAAGTTCCATTCCTCCACGTGGAAGATCAAGTGTGTGGGAAAGGAAGGAGCTCTTTCCATTAGAGCGGTGAAAAGACGTGCTTAGTGGGGATGATGTGGATGCAGAATTGAGTGAGGGAATTGCTAGAGCAAAAAGAAGGAAAAGGGATGTCTTCATATTCATTGTTATTCCTTTGGTGGGCATGCTATTTCGAAGAAAAATAATTTTTAGAAGGTTTCCTTTCATTCATGAGGGTCTCATACGTTTTGAGTATGATAATACGTAAAGATGTAGGACACATTAAATTTTGGATGATGCCAAAGTGTGTTAGGTTCAACGAAAACGTGGAAGAACGGATCAACTTAGAATAATATTTTAGTATTCGTTTACTATGTTGTATACTGTACTACACAAACTTGCAATTAACAAATTTGCGCGCATAGCTGTTGCGTCTATCATCTTAGTCTCACAATTTTCAATAATTCGAAAGATTTTTTCTTCTCAAGCTGGACTCCATGATCCGGAAAATCTTAAATCTCAGATTTCTTCAACTATTGGTTAGATGAATTCCTTTTTCAAAGATAACAAAGATTACGTCGATCTTACTCAAAAGGGCTTCTAAGGAACTGATTCATTTTCAAGAAATGAAATCAAATGCTTACAATCACTTTTCGTTTTATTATGTACTTTTTATCTTTATCATATTTCCAATTCAAAAAAGTACCAACGCGGCCGTATGCAATGGTCTTGTGCATGATGATAAAGCATTAGGAAAATTTGAGAACTCAGAACACAAATTCGAATTCCACTTTGTAAACAGCCATGCTTCATTTCAAGGGACAGGCTTCATTTCAGATAATGATCCTGACTTTTTCAGTTCCTTCTCTACTCGATGTCAATGGACAATCAAACCAAACGAATTTGCTTCAGATAAAAATGGCTACATAGATATTTACTTCCAATCTTTAACGTTGAGTGGAGGCTGGCTAGAAATTTTTGATTCTGAATTAGAAGAAAACTCAATTGTTTTCTGGCAAACTTCTGTTCATCATTTACCACCTCCAATGCGAATCTCCGGACTAGCAGTACATATGGTATGGTATGGACTAGGGCAAGGCCGATCTAGTGTATCATTTGAGCTAACATACGCTTCTACAACCATGAATGATGAAAGTAATGGTTCTGTAACATATGGTGATCGTAATCAAGTTGTAGTCCCACTCCTATATCCATGGGCACAGATTATTTCTCCTGATGTAGATCGTCAAATAGGTAAAAACTGTCAATATATATATAAAATCTATTCTAATACAGAGGACAATCCAAATGGTGGAGCATTTCAAGGGCCTATTACAATTATGTTCACCGACATATACTTACCAGATCCAAATGATAAAATATTGATATTTGACGGTCTTAACTCGGACGGAACCCCTCTTTCAGTTATAACCGGAACAAAAGCTCCTGATAAATGGCTAAAAACTACAAATAATGAAGCGCTTATAGTTCTAGTGACGGACTATATTAATGATGATGGATACTTCCAGTTCACCTACATTGCCAATGGAGATAAATATGAATGTGGATACTATGAACCTGAGATAAAGATGACAGGAAATACTCAAATTTTCACAGATGGCACAACTTCATCTTCTGATCTAAGGGCTTTAGAAACCTGTAGGTGGATTATCCAGCCACAAAATATATTGGATGATGACGAAAACACTCAAATAAATTTGATATTCAATAGGGTCAGTATTAAGCGTTCAGCAATTTTGAAAGTCTATGACGGATTACTTCCATTTGAATCTAATTTACTTTGGAATTGCATGGGGTGTCTGAACGTAGTTCCACCAATTTTGACATCGAAAACTGGTTCCTTCTTCATTATTTTGATATCTGACGAAACTTCTGGACTTGGAAGAACAGGATTCGAGGCAGAATATTTCGTCCAACATCAAAAAAGTATAGGCACTGGAGATGGGAACATTAAACTCAGTATGGCTTCACAATTATGTGTTCAGCTACCCAGCACAGGTTCGCTACCAATCGATTTTGATTTCTTTTGGTATTTGAAACCAAACAATCTCAGGGATGATCCAATAATCCTTGTAGTTACGCACTTGAAACTTTCAGATGACTGTCAAAATAATGTAACGATTTTTGATGGCCCAGATGTAAAATCACCCATACTAAGCATTTTATGTGGAACCTTTCTTCCACTGGATTGGATGTTTTCATCCGGCAAAAGTCTTACGATTCGATTGCAAACAAGAAATAAAACAGATATTGACATCAACGAAACATTTGAATTCATGCATTATTCTAATTCTGATCGATATCGATGTGGCTATGCAGATGGAAATAGCCCAGGAGTGTACAAAGCATCTTCTATGCTTTTAAATGATGGAAAATATCATGGAGATAATTTCTCAAGTAGTATGGAAAGTAATTTAAATTGTGAATGGATTGTAAGACCTAATATTGACCATAGTAAGTTCAACATCAATCGGGATTAAAAAAAATGCTTTGGTGAGCTCATTTCTGTCCAACTTTTTTAGGAATCGAATCGATTAGCCTTATTTTTAAACGTTTTGATATTAGAGGAGGTAAGATAAACTTATCTTCTAGTAAAATTACCAACCCAAAAATTCTAAGATTGAGTAACTCATGTACTTTAACTTATGAAAGGCCAAATTGTAATATATGAGGGGGAGGACAAAAATGGGAAAATTATTTACCAATGTAGTGACTGCTCAGCTGCTCCAGAGGTCATTTTGGGTAAAAATGCTTCGATATTTGTCAACTTTCTCACTTTCAATGAAACTATAAAAAAAGGTAAGATATTTTTATCGAGGGCTTAGTAAAGCTTATAAAAGTTTGAAGTCAATCTTTGAATACTTTCTTGCCTTGCTTTAGGAACTGGTTTCGAAGCACAATATTATGCGAACTTTGTAGGGAGCAGAGCAATGGGAAATGGGCAAGGTAAAAAGAAAAAAGACCGGCATTGAGGATTGTCATGAATTCGGGTCTGCATTTCTTTTCTCATTTTTTCCTTAACTTTTCAGAAACTTGGGGTGCAGCCATCTCTTCGAATTTTCAGCCTCCTAAATATAGAACAATAAGAGGATTTTCATCGTCTTATTTCATGGTTATATGTGTCAAAGACTATGGACAGATTACAAAAAATCCAAGAATCCAGAATCGCATCAATAAAATTAACCTCTCATTCATAGAAATAAATGTTGGAGAAGCAGATTGTTCGACAGATAGACTTGTAATTTATGATGGACCTTCTGTTATAAGCCCAAGAATAGCACAAATTTGTGGAGATACTCCCCCATTGGATTGGATTGTCTCAACCGGACCAGAAATGTCCTTTGAGTTAGTTAGTAACTCAAATGTAAATACTGTTTATTTTCTTGCGAACTATGTCGCAGATCATAATGGCCTAGGCACATCGTCGCTATCATGTGGCCTTACCTCAACACCTTGTCGACTTAGTGCGGATTCAATGTATTTTTCGGACGGGACTGAAGCTTCTCTTCCAATGAGAAACAATCAAAATTGTTCTTGGATTGTCCAGCCTATAACTCAGCCTGTAAAAATTACACTCGCATTTGAACGATTCCGTATGCTTGATTCGAATATTACAATCTACGACGGAACTGATAGCACTAAGGGAGATCTTCTTTGGTCATGCAATTCATGTAAACATTTTCCATCTTCACTTAATGCGTTTTCAGGTTCTATGTTTGTAATGTTTGAAAGTGGATCTGATTCTTCCAAGATAAATAAGGGAGGTTTCAGTGTGAGCAAGAAAAAAGAAACAACTCTTGAATGTAAAATTTATTGTTGATTTCACTACATTCATCGTTTTTACTGTAATATTCTCAGGCCGTATACCGATCGACTAGAGTTGATGCCACATTTATTGAAAAGACCAGCCATTACAACAACAAAAAACTGATGATAATGCCAAGAGACTTCAATGATAGCTCTCCTGAATATGTTTGGGCATTTCCAAAAGGAAACCAATCCAATGTCTTCGATTGGAGTGTTGGAGATTTTATTTCTTATGATTGTTTCACCTTTAATGAACTTACATGGAAAGATGGAAGCTTAGGGAGAGTGAGCAAGGCGATCAATTCATATCCTTTTATGAATTGTGGGCAATCACTCATTGACCCACTTGATGTACTAAAATTAACTAGAAGGAATCGTGACGAATTGATTATTAGAGGATCCAGTCCTCAACTCTTGCCCATAGGAAATAAAGCAGGTAATGAATCTGAATGCTATTTTCAGGAATCTTACGAAAATGTGACCTCGAGGTTTAAAAATAGAGAATTTTCACATACATTCCCGATTTGTCAGTACTTATACGATGCTTCTGATAACAGAGCATCCATAAGCGTACGTCTGATATTATCCGATGTTAAATTTCCACAATATAGCAATGTCGAAATATATAGTGGTCGTTCAAGAAAAGGCACTCTTCTTTATGTGTGCGGATCAAACTATTTTTCTAAACTTCCACCACAAGAAACTGACGAGCCTTACGATTTAGATCATGATTTTAATATAAAGTGTAATGAAGCGAACAATACAATGAATTTTACTTCAAAATGTGGATCAATTTTTATGTCATATCAGAACGGAAATGAATCGTATGAAAAAATAAAAGAAGTTACAAATAATAAAACTTTTTCAGCACAATTTACATGGGAAAGAACATCACATCAAATGCTATCTTCACATGAACTATGCATTGATGATCCGAGTTGGGTAAAATACGAAGAAGAAAGGAAAGGTTACGAATTTTGTAAGTTTTGTTCAATTCATGATATGTTTCCTTTGATGATAATATAACAAAAGTTTTTTTTCATAACATATCAAAGCCAAAACTACGATAATCGTTACATCATCAGTAGTACTATGCCTTTTGATGTTCTTGGTCATAGCAATTCATTACAATAAGGCTGTACCCCTCTTTTTACAACGTCAGTTTAGATTCATTTCCCCCCAAAGAGCACCTCATCATCTAGAATTCACTCCTCTACGAAATAAACTCAAAAATAGATTTTTGAAAGTCGGTGAATGTATGATCTGCTTTGATACTGAGAAAACAATCTCATTGTCTTGCAATCATGAAGTATGTTTCGAATGCTTAAAAGGATATGTATCAGTGGCATTAGGCGATTCGTCTATGTTTCCAATAAAATGCCCAGGGTACATAAATTGTAAAACTCTCGTCGAACCTAGGTATATACAACGAGTTCTAAATCGAAAAGAGTTCAAAAGATACAATTTGTTCAATGATCGATCATTATTTGGCGATGGAATGCCCTGCATCTATTGTTCCCACTACGTTGTCTTTTCAAATGAAGCAAATATAGCAAGAGTAGCATGTCCATATTGCAAAAGATTTTTTTGTCTAAAGTGTCAAAAGCCTTGGCATGATGGTTTTGATTGTGTTTCTCAGAAAGACAAAGTTGAGATCGAACATTGGAGAAAAACTATTGGGGCTCAAAAATGTCCAGGATGTGACAAGATTATCGAAAAAGATGACCCCGAAACTTGTAATCATGTCAGTTTTTATGTGTTTAATCATACATTTATATGATTGTGTTATTTCTCAAAAGTTTATTTTTCCGAAAATGAAAATTTACAGATGATCCACAAACAGACGGATTCTATACCTTGCAGACGAAATAGAACTGATTTTTGCTGTGAGTATTCTTTCTTTGAAAAGCCGTGTAAAAGCCAATGAATGAATTTACTAATGTATACGATTTGCCTCTGATTTCTTAGACTGTTGCGGAGTTGAAGTTACTCAAGACAATCCCCATAATGAGATTGGAACTACTATTAACCACTTTCCTGAGGGAGTTTTTAATGATTGCATAAATGTTCTCTCCCGAATGAATGGACAAGAGATGAATTCTAATAGGTCAAGGGGCTTCAACGTCGAAAATAGAATTTTTAGAACCCCCCGCGTTGTACCAACCTTGTGATGACCAGTTGGGGTGACTTTATATTCTGACATAAAATTCAGTTCGATTTCCGAATGATACTCTAGGTTTGAGGTCTATATTTATTCTAATTTAAATTGTATAAAAATACCACTCAATACAAAAAATGAAGTTATATGACGTTTCAAAAGGAATATGTTACAAGGTAGAGTAGTTCTTACTAATTTGACAACTTAAAATTACAATTCTTTAGTTCCAGAACTAATCATGGAATCATCAGGTTTTGAAAGAAGAACCGATACAAACTGACTTCATACTTTATATCATTCACAAAATCTATCTATCTGAAGTTTACTCACAAAAGTTGTGAGATTGTCGGCTTAGCACTTCCGATGTTTATCTTGGGGACAGCTTTGATAATTTCAGTTTTCTAAATGCTACAATGGACATGACCAAGCACGCCTTTCTTCTATAATCAGTACTGAAAGATATTGACTTCATGTGATCTTTCTTGCTTTCTTTGTATGCCTTTCCTCCGATTTTCCCACAAAGAGAAATAATTTCACGTTCTTGGTGTCTTGAACATCTTTTGCTCAGTAGATCTAGGCAGTAGTCAAGCATTGAGTCAATTTGTGGAGACATAAGCTGCCCGTTGAAAGCTTTCTTGAAAATTCTCTTTAGAGTATCAATTCTACCTTGGACTTGATGACATTCTTGAGAGAGTCGAACGAAAAGTGCAATGCTTGATATTGGCTGATCTGTTCGACGAATATTTCCCCAAAATACTGCATTAGCTCTCTTTAGCATTGCATCGCCAATCAATTTCATTAATCGGTTGTATCGTGAATTGGTTTCCGAAAGATTTACCAGGTCTGTACTTCTAGGTCCTAAGAATGAAATCACGTGACAAAAGATTTCGACAGGAATATCTATCGAAGAAATTTCCTCGCTATGGGGCATTCGGGAACTCTCGTTCCCACAATCAGTCAATCGTAATTTCGATCCGGTATCAAAGCTCATCTCAAATCTTGTTACTTGAGCGATATTTGTATGAGGTTTTCTTGTGTTTGTATTGTTTAAACTTGATATTTTCGCTTTGTTTTGAGCCAACATGTCAAATTGTTTTCTTCTATCTAATCATAAGATTCAAAATGTGAGAATGATGTGTTTTTTTACCATGACACATACTCTGGAAAAAGATGCTGATGTGGATACTTTTAAAAACTGGTGTTCGAATACGTGTAAAATTTAATATTGGAAAAGTACGTCGATAGAAGATTTTTAATTAGGAAAGCTTTCCATAAATCAGATACGACGAGATCTGTTTCATTGTCTATGTTACAGATGGCTGGTCAAATCTAGATGCATATCACCAAGGAAGTTAATATGTGGCAAAATTAGACCGCATTTTTGACAGTCTTTTAGCAGTAATTTATGCAGAGTCGACCAGTGCCTCATAGTAAAACTGCTAAGTAGTTTTCAAACACTCGCATGTACAGCAAGAAGAAATGCATTCGTAAACCATACACAGGGATGTATCTAACGTAGGATCTTCTCTACATAGAATATCTGACGAATGATAGGCACAAAGCAGATGTGCACACGTATTTAGTACGTTTTCTACTTATAAATAATAGGAAGGTTCGGTTTGAATGAAATCCACCCATACTTATAATCCGAAGCAGACTTATCATATTCTTTACCACTATATATTTTGAAAGAACATACAGCCATCAGCTTCTTTCAAGGATTGAAAAAGTGCGAGGTAGTCAGTCGTGGGTGGAGAAAATGGGATGACGTATGATGAAAAATATTCTATTTAGACAAATTCACAGTATCAACATCATACAACT
>Ga0209092_10002653_pt1 | contig 16294 bp, 6 predicted proteins | sample FraStrMetagenome_FD_187446 | JGI IMG/M metagenome (GOLD analysis project Ga0209092, IMG submission 187446) | Marine eukaryotic phytoplankton communities from Arctic Ocean - Fram Strait ARC3M Metagenome (SPAdes) (version 2) | ecosystem: Environmental > Aquatic > Marine > Oceanic | place: Fram...
AGCCCACAGATCCTAGAGAATTTATTGAGATGCAAAACAGGGAACTCAACAACGGGCGCCTTGCAATGCTTGCGGCAATTGGAATGATCACACAAGAACAAGTAACACACCAAGTATTGTTCTAAGGAATGAGTCTAGAATGTCACATACAAGATATATTGCAGAAAAGAAATATTGTACAATACTGAATAAAATAAGGAAGCAAGATATCTATTACCACTTAAATTTAGTACGTTCGAATTCGAGCCTAATGAATTATAATTTCGCCTATGCACTTTTGCCAATATCTTGTGATATGAATTTTCCGTCTAAAACAATCAGAAAAACTTTGTTTATCAATGATACACAGATTAGAATGAGTTTCAGTTAGTAAGAACAACTGAAGTTACTTATTATTCGAAAGGAACATGTCAATTAGAATTAAAAACTACTGTGGGAGCAATTCTCAGCGCCCACACTAAAATGAATATTTATCTTCAGTGAGAGTAATTGATACTACAAATCATTCAAAAAGAAACATGTCATTTCAAATTAAAAACTTGCTTGGTGCCCAAACTATTATTTTTTGTCTCCAACATGGAAACATCTTTACACGTTTTATTTCCGTCCATTCGTTGCGAATAGTCTCATTTGTTCTTTTTTATGATGAAAAGGCTTTCCTGTTTGTGTAACGACGAAGCAAGCATAAAAGCTCCTCATTTTGTACCCGCTTCGACTCAAGCTTTTTATCATAAGCATCATCTGTTGTAATCGGATCTATTTTTAATTCACCAAGTAGCTCAGGAACATGACGTTTTCCCTCTCCAATTTCCTTACATGCTACCATGAGATCATATCTGCAATCGTTGAAGTCGAAAATAAAAATGAGTTGCTCAGAGTGTCGTGAAGTTTTTGAATCTAATTAGTATAACTTACGCAATTTCCTCGGAAACAACTGAATCTCCCTTGTAGTCTTCGTGATTCCGCACAAAGTTCCTTTGCCAGGTTGCGGGTGTCATCAATTCGCCAGTCGCCCTCTTTTGAATAAAATCAAGATATTGCGTTACACGAGCATACGTAAATGCATCGCATTTGATATACTCTAGATAAGCTAAAACCAGTGGAATGAGACCTGGATAATAATCTCCTTTTCCCATCATTATCTCTGCCATCGTCATTTCCTCATACGCATTTTCTTCACCACTTCCCATTGCACGTGGAGCTTTTCTTCTTTTGGAACTGACTTCATCTAACACATCATCATTGGATTCATTTTTCGCGTCTCCATTTACCTTATACTCGGAATCAGTCGAGGCTCTGGTAAACATACTTGTATATTTCTTTTCAAATCCATCATCTCCTTCTTCCAAATCTGCCATATGACGCCTGAAAAAGAATTTACCCGAAGTTGCGGCACTTCGACTGTGTGCACGTTGCATGTTTAAATCCACCCGACTCAACGGAATATATAAATTTAAATCAAAAGTGAGAATCACTCTAGTTATTAGAACTATAAACACAGAAAATGCCGCGTTTTCGAAATCTGTAAGTTGCATCTCCATGGAACGAAATTCTGTTCGCCATCCGATGTGCGGATCGTTAGGCGAATAACGGGGAGGTGGAGGCTTCCATCGGACAGTTTGCCTAAATATACAACCATTTGGGATAAGTAAAAATGAAAACAAATAGATAGTGATTCCTCCTTGATAAAATCTCACCAATTTGTGCTTTGAATGCTTTCAAAGTGCTCTGTTTGAGTTTCATCATCTACCTCTTCAACAGCTCCATCAAAAACCACGAGCGGATCTCTAATGAAGAGATGCGCGATGTGTTGAGCAAGAGCAGGATCTATTCCATTTTTTCTTAATGATTCATATTTATCTTCATCTATAGGAACAGGAATATCATTATACATATTTAAAACTCTGTTTGCCAATCCATCCGGTTCCTTGGACTCTTCACAACCAATCATTCCCTGATAGATGAAGGTACTGATACTGTCATATCTACTTTTATACACTCGGCGCTTTCCTTTTCCGGCCATTTTTGGATCGTTCGGTGCATCTTCTATTCCTCGTTCTGAAGGAGTTCGGCAATCAACACTTTCACTGATTATACCCCATCTCGCATCTGTATCGGCTAATCTTCCTTTACATATAGGGGTTGCTGCTGTTAGTGCCATCAAAATTGGAGCTAAAACTGCTAACTGATCATAAAGGAACCTAGACTCATCCACATCTCTTGCCTGAAATGTTACCTGCAAACAACACAATCCCATCCCAAATGCCATGGCATCCATATGTATTGAAGGCTGTACTCTCTCCAAATCTAAATGATTATTATTTGACTGTTTTTCTTCGTTTTTCACTGCAGCAGTATCGTCTAATGATAACGAATCTAACTCAAGAGTAAGTTTCTCATTATTTCCGTGAAGTTTTGGTGAAGAATTTCCCGAAGACTGAGGGTAATTTACTTGCTCTGGAAGCTTCTGTAGAAATGAAGTTTTCCCATCATCGCTTTGCATTGGAAGATAATATCCATTCTGCAACCGAATCCAACCTGACAAGTTGAATCATGACAAAAAGATGAGAGCAGAGAAAAGAGTCGATTATAAAATTACGATCGTTTTTTACAAACTTACCTGGGATGTTTGGAATTTCACTTCCTACAACAACTTCCCCATTTCTAGGCCAATCTGCATCTGGAACTATTACGTTAGGGGCAGAACGATAAAATAAACCTTCACAACCTTCGCATTTTACATTTACAAGCCATTTACAAAGAGTATCTTGTTGACTCTCTTGATATTGATCTGATCCTGTTGAACAACCAACGACAACAAAGTCTCTTCCATACTTTTGACGAGACTTATCGCCTTTTCCATACCTCCAGAGCTTTTGAATACAACAAAAAATTTAGTACTAAACACTTCTTTCCTATTGGGTCGTGAACATACTTTTAGAAATTTTTTATCTCACCTGCAGGGAATCACTTCCACAACATCCATGACCTTTTGCTGCAGTCTTCAGATCTTTGAATTCTGGAGTATTGACGTCTCTGTACAATGGTATGCTGATGCAAACATTTTCACCCCTTCTCTGTCGGATATTAGCAGTTAAAGTGCCAAATCGAGGATGAGGATTAATGATCCCGTCACCTATATATTCGCTATTTGTGACTTTACCTCCGACTTTGGTGGGAGGGACTTGATGGAAAAATAAATTACGGATTTTAAGATTCGTCTTCACTTATTAATGAAAAAAATAAAACAGTTGATCATGAAACTTACTGCTCCCATCATCTCCAAGACACCCAAGCAGAGGAAATCCAGAAACAGTAGGAGCTAATTCATTTTCTCGAAGAACACTCAGCATTCTCTTACGACGAAGACGCATATTACGTTCAACTCGTAACAAACTTTAGTAATACAATGATGAAACATAACAGATTAAATAAGATGCTCTTTCAAATACATTCTCATAAACGTATCAGAATCTAACTTACTCTGTTGCAAAACCAGTGTATGGACGACTGGGGGTCGCTTCCACCATCCATGCACCATATTCAGGAACCCAACTACAACCTTCCATGCGATGTGAGTGTAGTTTTTCATTATCGTTGAGCTCGTCCATGATTTCTTTACCGCGGAGGCTAAGTCTTATCTTTTTAGTTTCTGGATCACAAACGAAAATCCCATATTCAATTTCATCTCCCCAAAGTAATTCATCACCTTTCAAATCCTTTACTCTATTATAAGTTGAGATAAATTGCCTAACACCAGCATCGCGAATGTAATTGAGGTTCTTCTTTGATTTGGGCCATGGCTGTGGAACACCAACTTTAAGTAGACCTGCATTATTTTAATGAAAAAATAGAAAAAGATTTTGAGCTTTTTTTGAACGGAAAGGGAAGTTTAGAATGGTATGTTCTTATAATCAATCAATCAGTGTACGTAAGAGGCCATTTATAATTTGAAGATTTCTGGTATGATATACCAGTCTTGTACAGGAGAATCCAGTGTAATAATATTGATATTCCAAAAAAAAAAGGAATTCTACAACGAAATCAAGGGTTTTTTGATGGCCGAGGATCAAAACATAATTTTGAAGTACGCATGTTGAGGAAGCTTCGGCACCACACGTTTTGCTTGTGATCAACTTCATTCGAATTGTTCTACAATGATCACTGGAGTGATATGCTGACTTACCCATTGTTATCGATAAAGACTGTACCCGACTGCTCCCGCTCAAAAAAGTGAGAAAGCCAAGGATTATGAAATGAGAGTTTTGCGGCAAACTATACATTGCACTTTTCACCTCTAGCTACGGAATGTTCATGTACAATCTTAACAATTTCGTCAATCACAGTTGATTTCACAGAAGAATGGAGAAAGATGAATGTGAACGAGCAAAAACTGCGTGACTCTAATTAAAATGAATTACTTAATGAATATGATAAACTTCAGTTCTATATATTTTTCTTCTTAGCCTACGCAATTGTTCATGTATATATAATTAATAGTCGTATAAGGAAGCTCTGGTTCTCTGGTGCAAATCTGTCAGTATTCGTTTCTAGAATAAGAATATAGCTATAGCACGTACCTATTTAATTATTTGCAATTTTAGAGAATTTTTCATTGCATACTCATAGAGTGTCATACCGTACAAAGAGAATTTAATATTCGCATGTTAACCAAATGATTAGACAAAATAAGCCCTCTGAGAAGATGCATACCTACAAAGGAACATGAGAGAATCATTCTTGCTTACTTCTTAAATGATTATTTCTACACATCCATCTATTCCTAATTTATGATATCTTGAAAAAGTAAAGAATGTAAATGAAGGAATGAATAAAGTGTGAACAACATCTCTGCTGATTTGAGACCCAATTTAAGCCTTCTTACTATATTTTTCAATGGTGAATATAAAATGCCAAGAAGATCAGTTTCTTAAATATCACCAATTGTACAAATATTTTCAATTTATCTAAATGTTGAGACCCCAATTCATGCCTTTATGCGGCAGTTTCCTCTTGCTTGCCTCATACAAAGGCCGTAGCATAGAATGCAGCCTCAACCCAGGTACCTCATTTCGTTCAATAGTGGATGGACGTGCTGGAACAATTGCATTCAAGTCATTTTCCATATTTTTTATAAGATCCCAAACTGAACTCTCTTCACGAGGATTGATTAAATGCCACAAATCTCCAAATAGATGCTTGGTCATCTCAATATCTCCTACTTTCTTGTGAACAATAAGAACGAAATCAGAAGCATCTCCTTCTCGAAGACCAGAAGCAATATACATTACTTCACGCATTGTTGTAAGGATTTCAAATTCACGCTTAATGATTCTACCAAGAACAGGATTTTTGTTCACCAGGCTTTCAAAATAGTTTCTGAGAACAGCAATGTCACCAGTGAATCGTTCTAAAGCCTTTGCAACGTCTCCGAACGCAGGTTCTCGTTGACTGTTATGATTTTCAGCACGAATCAATAGGCATTTGATGTAAAACGTGACAGATGCAGTTAGTAAAGCCTCTACAGTCTTCTTCACCAAAAATGCATCCATAAATCTTTCTAAATCCTGCATAAAATCTTCTAAAGTCTTCACTAGCATGTGTGCCAATTCGTTACTTGTCAAATTGTTTTCCCAATCTTGTGTGAAAAATTGTTCTGCGATTTGATCTTGAATTGGTTCAAAAATATATAAATGTGTCTTTTGCGCTGCAAAGACAGCATCAGAGCTATACAAAGTGATGAGTTCTGATGAGCTTTCTTGCAATTGTTCTCTACTCTCTTCAGATAATTCAGTTTGACTGAACAGTTCGGACATGGCGTCTTCACATTTTTCACTCATTCTTGAAAAGTCATTGGCAGAAGCACAGCAACTTTCCATATCTTGCAAAAACGAATCACGAGATGAGATTTGTTTTGCATTCAATTTAGAAAATACAAGACATACTGCCAAGGCAAGAGCATCCGAAGTAGGGGAAAGATGCTCCCGAATAGTGCGAAGTTGAACCCCAACCAAGGAAAATACATCTTCGCATAAAGATGTAGCAAGCCTACCGTCAGCTTGTTGATGTTCCTCATGCTCAGCCCTGTGAGGAAAATGTATATGGAACTTTAGATCGATCATGATAATAAGTAAGAAATACGGTCCACTTTTGAAAAAGCAACTTACGCATAAACATTTCCTAGTAGCTCGTCAGTTTGGGCCTTAGTTCTGAAGAGAAATTCTTCTTGAGCCATTCTATGTACTTCCCAAAGCTTGTTATTGGCCCAAGCAACGCTATCAGTAGCACTCTCTATATCGACTTCTTTTTTATTACCAGCAAACAAATCAGGTTTTTCATTAAAATTGTACGTCTTCCGTGATGTCTTGATATCAGCAATATTTGGAAAAGACTCCTCAATATGTATTCTAAAATATTCTACCCACGCGACAAGGTCAAGAAGCTGCGTAACACTCAAATCGACCAGGGTGTGCCCTTCTTCTCCTCCAATCTGCTGAAGAATTTGGTTTGAACATACATGGGCTACACATGATGACCACAAGACTTCTACAACCCAATGTGCTGGAAAACAAGGCCCCAACTGATGTTTCACTAAATCAATCTCAGCAACTAGTTCCGTAGCTCCACGAAGAATAGAAGAGAACTGCATATCCATTGCGTCTTTTTCTCCTGTGTCATCAGTTGCTTGCATATGAATTTCTCGAAATACAGAAATTCCTCGTAAATAAAAGTCAGCATAAAGGCGCTCCAATGCCCCAGATCGTATGTTTGTAAAATGAAGCGTTTCACTTCCTTCACCATTCTTATATTTAAACTCTTCTTCTGCTTGTTCGTATACTTCTACAGCTTCACATAATGCTACCATACCCGCAGGATTGTTCATAGCAATCTCAAACACATTTCCAATGCCTGATAGGACACGTTGCCGAATCTCTTCTCCTAAAACTCGTACATTTTGAACATGACTGGCAAGAAATCGATCCACGGCATCACTGGAGTCTTGTGATGATTCAAATCCATTGGACGATTTTTCCTCACTTTTCAATCTAGCCTTCATACCTGATTCAGCTTCAATCAAAAGCATTTGCAAATCAACATGTTCCATACAAACACTTCTTATGGTACTCCATTCATCTGCAGTCCATTCTCCTGAATGCATTTCATCTCTTAAACGATCACATGTAGATGGAATTTGTGAAAAAAAATCCAATTCTCGAAAACATCGGAATAAATTGGTTCGTGCATGATGAGCTGATTTCAATCTAGGATACTTGGATAACAAAAAATCATTTTGACCCATGCCATGATTCGTGTAAGTGGACAATTCTCGCAATCGCCCTAAATCTCCTTTTGTAGCAACAACAGCATTCACTAGTTCCTGTACTTCAGCTCCACTGGAAGCAACGCCATCATTTAATCTATGATTAATTTGAGATAATTGTTTTTGAGTGTTGGATCGAAGTCGATTAATTTCTTTTTCAATTTTAAGACCTCCTCCCGAACTTTCGCCGACAGGAAAGCCATTCATTCCTACTTCCACTCCGACGCTGGCGTTCCCGTTTTGTAAAATAGAAGAATCGGAACGTGGTGCTACTGTGGGCATAGAGGGTTTTTTATAAGTCATACCGCCATTAACTAATAATTCATCAATCAAACCAGAATCAAATAGGAAGGTAGACACAATATGAATCGCCCTTTGATTGGCAACTTTTTCAAATTCTAATAGTGGTAGATTTTCCACCGTTTCTTGAATGGAGGGTAATTCTAAGGGACGTTCATATAAATGAGCGATGGGGGTTTTGACATGAGGTGAACCCTGTTTAGAAAAGATATTATCACCTTGATTAGAAGCATCTTCATCCATCATTTTGGAATAGTATTTTTGTTGTTCCTTGTGATAATTATCATACGGCCATTGTTGTATGTTAGGTCGACGGGGTGTTTGCAGTTTTTTTCTAGATTTGCCTTTTTTCTTGGCTATAGGAGTAGTAATATTTTCTTGGTCAGTTTTATTGATGCTATTTTGAGAGCTTGTAGATTCGACTCCAAGGCGACGAGCTACAGCTTTGGCCATATCTTCAGAAGAGGATGCACCTGAACCTGATCCATGCTGTGACGAATCAGGGTTGGCAGAACCTCCTCGAAACCATCTTGATAGTCCTCCATGAGAAGAGTTATTTGACATTTCCCCTACAGAAGCTGCTTTGGAACGAGATGAACTAGCTCTAGGTGGTTTTTGAATTTTACTAGGCGTAGTAGAGTCTACTGAACGATATGATTGAGGAGGTCTGTTACTTCGTTTTGATGAAGAATGTATTTGGGAGGAAGAAGATGGGTCCATCCCTTCATCGCTATCACCAAAGGGATTGTGTGAGCTATTGCTGCTAGCATTATTATGGCCACTGCCAAAAGGGTTTAAAGGAGGCCTTTTTGCTTGACTACCAAATGGATTATTACTATTCACGTCATTGTCAGAGTCGGAGTCTCCAAATGGATTGTTGCTGCCGCTGTTGAATCTTCTCATTATGCTTCTTTTGAAAAATTATTCATGCACAACAAACTTTTTTAAAACAATAAATCTCTGATGCTGTAAATTTGTGGAGGCTTTGTTCGCTGATATGAAACCAATGTCATGGAAAACAGAGCGATTCAAAAAGCACGAAAATTGACCTAATTCTGGAATGATATAAAAGTTTGATGAGGATCTACCGCAACCAAAACTTTCATTTTGTTCCGCTTCTATGTATTTTTAGTCTTCCGCATATTAAAAAGTTAATATATTTAATTAATCCTTAAACTTTCACGAATCAAATTTGCAAATCTTTTAAGTAATGGCTTTTTCAATTAAAAATAGCTTACCAAAGGACACGCACGGAAACTTAATCACAAATCGGCGGTCAAGGTTTGTCACAGAATAAGAAATGGTCCTTACATTAATATGGCATGAACCATTCATGCCCATTCATCTCACCTCTCTAGGTTACTACCTAAAGCAAAGTTTCCACTAGCAAGATCCAATATACAATTATGTTAGTTAGTTATGATATATTTATTTTCTCCATGTTTTCGATGCTCTTCGTGCTGCGACGGATAGGTTTTCCATGATTTCCCAGACCTCCCCTACTAATCTGTATGATTTGTATCTTGGACCCTGTATATTTTAGGATGATATAGTAGGTTAAGGTTAAGGTTAAGGTATATTATATTTTATGTGTAATACTCTAGGCTTCGCTCTGAGACGGATCCCCGATCTTCACGTCCCACGGGATCCCTACCTTAATTTTCCGAAGAAAACAGGACCGTGTGGATCATGACCGAAACTATCCCTAGTTCATCCTCCTTAACATGATTTATCTGTACTACATTCACATAATTCTTACAAAATAAACCAATATATTCTAAAACCTTCCCTTTAAAATTCCACTACAATGTAAGAATTATATTTATCTTCATTCATAACATTTTTTGAGATTTTCAACACATTTTTCTAATCCTAACCTTCGGAGCTTTGCTTTGTTCCGAGTTGGCAGTTGATCTAAATTAGGATATCCTGATTGAACAGCTCTGATAACATCTTGTTCACGTAATAAATGAACTGTTGGATGTGGCGATCTAATGGTATACACCGCAGCATCTGGTGTGGAATTCTCACATTCATATTCAGAGTATGTGTCATGCATAGCCTTAGGATGGAACAGTACTAGTTGGAGATCGTTTCCGAAACCAGCATCAACTACTGCTTCCATCTGCATTTTCCAAGACAATTGAACAAAAGACTGAAATTTTTGAACATCTCTAAATTTTGATTCATCGAAGGCTATCAATGTTGTTTCATGATGACTGTCATGCTCTTCATCGCAAGTTTTTTTTTCTCGAAAAAGCAATTTGACTTCTGATGCTACCTGGGTGACAGCTTCCTCAGCGTTACATGCATTTGAAGCAATAATTCGCATGAAATTGTTGGTTTTAGCAGATATGGAAAATGGAGGTGCAAAAGGGCATAGCTTTGATGGTCCAATTACAATTTTTTCGAACCAATTTCGCGTGGAATTTTCGATTGAACGATTCCGAAATCGCAGCTTCCCTGCTCCAGAAGTCTCTTTATAAGCCCTTCTTGTAGAAATCGCAAAAGGTTTGGTTCGTTGTTGTCTTGAGGATACGAAATTCTTCGAAAACTTTAATAGTCCAGAATGCAATCGAGGAAGCACCAATAATCTCATTCTAAAGCTTTCTCCACCTCTTTGTCTACATTAGAAGATGTGCTGAAGTATTGTTTAATCAAGAAAAATTATATTTTTTAATATATGATGGTACTACCATCTTGACGCAATAATCCTGAAAGATCTGCTGGGAGAAAATAGGATCCGCCGAAAAAAGATAATTTCCTGCAGTAGAAAATAAAGCCATGTTGATAGTAGGTTGCTACTATGAAAGTTCAAGGAATATGTCAAACGAATTCTTAGCAAATTCAAAAATACCAATATTTATGAAAAAATATAAATACGTAACCTTACCTATGCAACGGAATGAACAAAAAAACACGAAAATATTGAGTAAAGTTCATAACATATACTATTGTCAACTTACAATAGTCTCTCTAAACGCTCTTTAAATTTTTATATTTATGAATAGCCATATCAGCAGAAACAAATATACAAACAAACGTAAATATGAAAAATTAGGATGTATCTGTATGTGTTTAGAATCAATATTTTTTTAATTACGAAGCTGTTGTACGACAGCAGTCAATTCGACAGATAACGTCGATTATCGTTTCAGAGAAGTTCAAGGGAGGAGCCCTGCAGAGTTAAAAGCAACTCGTATACTTCACCAATGTGTAAATACAACAAGAAACTGACACCTGTACTAAATTATGAGCGAGAATAATAAAGATAATCCTGCCAATGCAGAAACTCCTTCTCCTTACACTGAAGCTACCAACCCCACTTCAGCTAAAAGCTCTGCCGCCACAGCACCAAGACATATTCCACATTCTCACGAACCTTTACAAGGTCACCCATCTCAAAATTATCCTGCACCCATGCACGCGCATCATCAACATCCATACACTTACATGTATCCACCATACTCTTTTTTTCCGCACCTCCATTCTGCTCTTCCTGGTACACCTCTTCATCATTCTGAATCATCAACACATGAATCACCATTAAGTACACCACAAGCGGCCTCTCTGCCGCTCTCCTCTGAAATAGACCCAGCTACTGGTTTACCTTTATCTATCCTGAATAATCTACGTGATTTTTTGCCTTCAACCTCAAATACTAATCCAAAAAACGAACTTTACAAACCGTTAAAGGAAAATGATGACAACGAAACCCAATCTCATCAAGCCAACGATACTCAGGAATTGAAAAGCTTATCACAGTCCGCCAGGGATTCATCAATATTATCGCCTGCAACGTCTAAATCTGATCAGTCTCGTCATTCTAGTAAAAGCAACCCAATAGCATCAAAAGGAGTTTCTTTAAAGCAGAATGAAGAGAAGACTTATCCATCTAAACAACCAAATAATCTAATATCAGAACGCGATGAAAATGATGTTCCTGAGAGCAGTCCGAATTTTTCAACACCGACACCTCAATCCGGTAATACCCAATCGCCGTATTTATCAGATGCAGAGTCAACGTCAACTACAAACCTCAATTCAACAGAAACTTTCTTAGAGCACCTCAAAAGTGTCAATGCAAGTCTCCACCATTCCATCGCATCTGGAAATTTTTCAATTCACGCTTTTGAATCACAAATCAAAAGTATCGATCAAGAATTTAACTCATATAACCATACCATTGGCGAATTGACGTCCAAGGTAGAAAAAGAGAATGAAAAAATATCAGGACAGGGACGTGAAAATGATATCATCGAAAAAGGTGACTTGAGTCGAAGTCCTTTTTCGCAAAGAAAAGTACAACGCTCCGAAGAAAAACAAATTGAAAGTGCGGAGGATGAAAATAACTTACTTTTAGAAAAAATTGATGCGCTAGAAAAGGAACTCAAGAATGAAAAACGCATTGCTAAAACTACATACACAAATATGGAAAAAAAAATGTTAAAAGAATCCGAGGAATTGGAAAAAGATTGTAAAGAAACTGAAAATATATTAGAAAAAGAGTATCAAGAATTGCTAGATGTCAACAAAGCTTTATCAATCAATGATGATTAGGAAGTGTAAACATATTACGTCCAACAGATAGTCATTTCTATCAATGTTTGGAGTGAATACTAGCGAATTGCCAGACAGTGTACTTTTACATGTATTGGAAGGGAGCTTTTTTTTGTTCGAGTTTATTTATCAATTGTGATGACTCTAAATATTTGTCCTGTTTGTTTATTTATGTCTGTTGTATCGTATCAATTAGAAGAAGAATGTATCCATTGGAGTCGTATGGCTGAGTTACAAAGGAGATACTTGTATTTTATTCCTTCTTTCCGCATGGCCATAAAAATTTAAATTTTGAATTTATGAAACCTTATCTTACAAGCTTAATGTATCTTTCTACAAACATAGATTGTTCTTCTGTGACGTGGTATTAGTCATTGAAATGCATAGTAGAGGCGACTAATGTCGTGAAAATGTATTTGCTGCAATCTTTCAAGAACTATAATTTATCTGACTGACTGACCAATTCATGTATGCAATCTAAGAATTTTTATGGTGAGATTTTTTCAAGAGATTTTTTCTTACTTGAGTCGATTATTGAATATCCTCTTCAATCGTATACAATAAAGGAAAAATGAATTCTTATTCTTGCTGAAAAGGTGTGATGGATGCAAAAAGTAGAAAACCAGAGGCATGACCGGACAACAAGACCCGGATTTTAACGCAGCGCTGTAAAGTGGTGTCAACAATACATTTTTTAATTACCTTCGTACATCGCATTCTATCTTGTTATCGCATCGATACTGAATTCTACATAAGAAAATATATTGGTAATTGACATATTGTTGAGTCCTGCATTAGTTCCTTGTGACTTCTGGACACTTTTTTGATCAAGAAATACGATATGAAGGACGCATATAATTATCAATGTGGGATTACATATGTGCATTTTTTAATTAAGAAAATCGATCGTACCAAAAATTATTTAGTAAGATACGCATATATTTTCAATTTTTCACCAACAAAATCTTTTTTTCTTGATTCAACCAATGCAAAATTCGGATGTAAAAAAATAATCATTAACTAAGTAAATAATTGAATTTCAAATACCATTTAAGATCTACTCCATTTGTAAGCAGTAAATTAGTTCTATATTTTCTCAATAATCATAATAAATGCTTTCAAATAACTTAATAAATGTAATTATATAGAAAATTGAAATGTGAATCTTCGTAAGTCCAATAAAGTTTCAAGTCTTTGAAATATGTGATCATATGAAAATAGATATGTATCATCGTTGGGGTCAAAATTTGATTACTACACATGCAAATATTAACTGAATTTACAAAGAGACAAAAATACTTTACATGAAAATCGAAATTGATATCTATTACGTACGTGGTATCATTGACAGCAGATTCGTAACGCTCTATATAATGAAACAGAAATTTTCTTTAAATAACTATAAGATATTTGGACATAGGTGGTCATGAATTACGTTTAATACATGCTATAACGGGTTTGAAATCTAACAAATCTCAATTCTAAGTAAGCTGTGCATGAATTAGCGACGATATTCTACTGGCGCAGATTTCCCGTTTTTATAATTCGCATCATCGGTAGGAGCAACATCGCAAGCATGTCTGCCTATGCAATGTTTCCAATGGAGGCCCTGCCTCAACTAAAGAAAAAGATTTCCAATCCAAAACCTACTATCATAACCATATCTTCTAACTGCAGTACATCTACGATGAAGCCATCTGGCTCTCGAAGCGCTGATCACCTTAAACAACAGAAACTCGAGACTCATTTGGGCCGTCCTCCATTACCAGGAAAGATTTCAGATGAAACTTCCTCGATGAATTTATGCGATGAAGCAGAGAATGACCTGGGAATATCAGTAACTTCTGCGAACTTGGACAGGAAACGATTCATCGCTGCGACAAGTACGTCTTCAAGAGTAAAGAAGGCAGGGTCGATCGATCAATGGGAAGCTGTTGAATATGAATTGTCCATTGATTATGATGGGAAGAAATATACAGCAAGAAGATCTTTTCCGCGCATGAGACGCTTAAGAGATGAACTTGTAAGAGAAGTACAAACAAGAAGGAGTAATTACCCAGGCAAATTTGGTGTCCTACGTAGTTTTATGACGCATTTGGCTCCTGAAATAGATCATCTCACTGATGATTCATCATCAGATTCTGATGACGACTCCGTTATCCCCGAACTTCCTGCTGACTTGTGTAGTGACGATGGTGTGGACAATTATAATCCTGTAGGGTTAGCCGGTAGAACTCTTAATATGATTCAATCTTCTGCCACAGGCAACTGCCCCCATCTTGAAGCATGGTTAAAGAGTGTGTCCAAGGTTGTCAGTCCAAGTACTTCACCTTCCCTTAGGAGTTTCTTAGCGGAGTCTCTGGAACCTGAGGAATGCTTGCCAAGACTCTTTCCGAGGGCCCGCCGTTTTTTAAGACGGCAGAAGAATCGTGGATCGTTTGGTAATTTGTCGTCAATCAGTGAAGACGACGTCATTGACTCTGGAAACAGAAAAGACTTAGCAATAGAAAGCAAGAACGAAGAATTATCAATAGATTTGTATGTGGAAGATGAAGATGATGATTCTTACTCGGAGTTTGACCTCTCTTAACAAGTGAACCCCAGTTGTCTGTATATTTATATAGTATTCGTTCATCTGCAATAAACAGAGCATAGAAGAAGTGTATAATAGCCAAAACATGTATAAACCACAAATGTAAAAATTTAAAATTACAGCATTAGGCCCATGTGCTCAATTGCATTTAGCATCATGCATGATTATAGAAAAAATGCATCACATTCCGAGCAATACGGATCATCTTCATTAGTCCCGTTAACTTCTTGGATCTCGTAACTCAATGTACCACTCAAACTTGACGACATGCTTGGCATTGCAGGTGCATCACCTTCATAGATGGTAGATAGAGCATTTGCATATTTGCTTAATTTGCTTTTACGTCTTTTCTGCTGGAAAACGATAGATTGAATGAGTGAATTATAATTATTTTTTGTTAGGTGTGGACCCGAGGAAGAGACAACTTTAGTCCAAACTAATTGTGAGTTCAATCTTCCATCTTTTGTCGCTGATGAAGCAATGCTATTTCCTTTATTTCGGAAAGAGTCCTTTGTCGGAAACTTGATTTTTTTATCATCTGATGCTTTTCCAATTTGTTTCCGCACAAAAGAAAGGTCAGCTGGAATAACAGCATAAACAGACATTTTGGATTAATAGAGAAAAAAATGTTTCATATCAAAACAGATTTCGTTTGCATCTAGGTTCTTGTTGGATTTGAACGAACTTCTCTGATCTTTCAATGTTTCCGTGAAAGTAAGAATTTTTTTCTCAAACGCTTAATTACTCGTGATATCTTATTTTTTCTCGTCAGCAGCAGTTAAATCAATTTAAGTTATTCTATCTATAGTACCATACGTTGCCAAATTATTATTGATCAAGTAAGTTGAAACAATTTGTGGCCGGGTATCTTCCAAATCTTGTTTTGTTTGAATCGTTTGTATCAAAATTTTCAAAGCTGGATATTCGTTAAATACCCAATTGAAGTTCGGCAAGTTCTGCTTTGAATGCCTTACTTCTGTTGTGCATGTTTCCAACAAGAAATCCTCACATACAACAGCAGGGCTATATTTACTTAGTTTTAGTATGGGAGTCTACGGTATCGATTCTAGAGAGGTGCTGGATATTGGTTTTGGGAATTTAGGAGTTCCCAAAATAGAATTACGCATTTTTAACGCTAGTATGTTTTGTGTGGAAATTTTACAGGAACTTTTGAAATCAACACACTACTAATGCTCGTATAATCATAATAACACTATATTTTCTCATTTTGTTCGTTTCTACGTTATATTTTGTTAATGAGGGTCTTCCGAGCCATGTACACTGAGGCAGAACAAGAGTTTCCAATGTAAGACTTATTGACTAGCTAATTATGATTACGTAATTATGTGGAGAGGGATCGTGCGTACGTAGTACGTACAACACCCCCCTTCCTTCTACATTATTGGGTAAGAAATAATTGTTGAAAATTTGGATCTTTTTAGAATTGACTTGCAGCCTGGATTTGAGCGGGATGGAAGGTTTATTGGTGTAATCTGAAGAGGAGAGGTAAGTTCAAAATT
>Ga0209092_10002654_pt1 | contig 16288 bp, 18 predicted proteins | sample FraStrMetagenome_FD_187446 | JGI IMG/M metagenome (GOLD analysis project Ga0209092, IMG submission 187446) | Marine eukaryotic phytoplankton communities from Arctic Ocean - Fram Strait ARC3M Metagenome (SPAdes) (version 2) | ecosystem: Environmental > Aquatic > Marine > Oceanic | place: Fram...
GCGTATTTTTTTAATAAAAGATATTTTCTAGTAGAAAATTTATGCTTGAACAAACTTTGTTTAATTTTTTAGTTTCTTTGATAGCTTTTTTGATTTAAGAGTATTAATAAAAAGTTTGCGAAATAAAATAAAGATAAGATTAATTTTATATCTATTTTAATTGATATTCATATTACTTTTTATTTTTTTAATATTATTAAATGCAATTTTTTTAGCCTTTCTCTCTCCATTCTTGAGTTTTATTTTAATAATTTTTATATTTTTTATATATTTTTGAAATAATATTCTTTCTTTATTAAATTTTTTTAAAATTAATTCATATAATAATTTTTTTGCACTATTATATCCATAATCTCACTTGATATATCTTTTGTGCATTATATTTGATTTTTTTTTATCAGATAATGCTTTATGTAATTTAAATACATTACATTCATTTGGATTTTTAGTTTTTAATATTGGTATACTATTAGTTTTAATATTCATAATTTGTTTTTTTAACAGCTTTTTCGAAAGAAAAATATCAATTGTGTTATCATAGGATTTACTCATTTTTTTACCATCTATGCCGGGTATTATCTCTTTTTTTTTATTTAATTTTGAAATAGGTATATTAAAAGTCTTTCCGTATACTTTATTAAACGTCTTTGCTACACTTTGTGTTATTTCTAAATGTTGCAGTTGGTCCTTGCCGATGGGTATTATATTGGCATTATATAGCAATATGTCTGATGCCATCAAAATTGGATAAGTAAACAATCCTATGTTTATTTTAAATAATTTTTCTTTTTCTTTTTTAAATGCATGAGCATTTTTTAACATAGGGTATGGTGTCAAGCAATTTAAATACCAACTTAATTCACATACTTCCGGTATCTTAGATTGACGATAAAAAATAGTTTTATTATCATTTAATCCGAATGACAACCATGTTGCGGCAATTTCAAAAATATTGTTTTGACTGTAGTTTATTTTTTTGATTGTTGTCAGGCTATGAAGATCCGCTATAAAAAATAAAGAATTATTATTTTTTGATAATTTAATAGCATGTTTTATCACGCCTATAATATTACCAAGATGCGGCCTTCCTGTTGCTTTAATTCCTGTTAATATTGTCAGCATATTTTTTTTTAATATTGTAAAATTATTTTTTTTATTTTTTAATATAAAATAATTATAATATATATTATAATTATTTTTTAATATAATAATTAAAATTTTTTATGAAAATAAAAAAATCACTTTTTTTATCTAGTAATTCATCATACCTAGATTGTCCAAATCTAAATAATTTTGAAATTGCTTTGATAGGCAGATCAAATGTCGGAAAGTCTTCTTTTATTAATTTTATCTTAAATGAAAAAATAGCAAAAGTTTCCCAAATTGCAGGAAAAACAAAGTTGATTAACTTTTTTTTAATAAATGATGATTGGTACTTAGTTGATCTTCCAGGATACGGGTGGTCTAAAAATATTAAATATGATAAATTTAAATGGAAAAAAATTATAAATAATTACATACTATATAGAAAAAATTTATCCTTTTTATGTGTTTTGATAGATTTAAGTATTTCAATACAAAAAGTTGATATTTCGTTTTTAAACTGGCTAGGAATAAATAAAATTCCTTTTATAATTATATTTTCAAAATCTGACAAACTCTCTAAAAGCAGATTACTTTATAATATTAATAATTTCATTAGCTTATTGGTTAAATATTGGTCAAAAATTCCAAAATTCTTTATCACATCTATTTATAAAAAAATAGGAAAAAAAGTTTTTTTACAATATATAAAATTTATTTTTATTAATAAAAAAATAAATCTACTATGTGGTGATGAGAGGATTTGAACCTCCGACACACGGATTTTCAGTCCGACGCTCTACCAACTGAGCTACATCACCTAATATTACTGTAAAATTATATAATAAAGTTTTTTATCCAAAATATTTTTAATAAAAATTATCAGTTTATTAAAAATTTATCTTAGTAATACCTCCTGAAACAATAAATTTCATTGCTTCTGTACTTGATATATTTAATTTAGTAATATTATCAACATTTACAATTAATAAATTTCCAGAAAAATTATAAGAATGAGGAATATAAACTGCAACTTTGTTTTTAAATTTTATGTTTTTTAAATTACCTTGAGTAATAAATCCAATCCTTTGTATATTTTGACTTTTATTCAAAGCTACCAAAACTGGCTTGCTGAATTTTTTTTTATCCCCAACAAATGCAGAAATAACTTCTTTAAGAGATGAATATATTATTCTAATAATCGGCAGTTTTATTATAATTTTTTCAATTAAATCAAAAATAGACTTTATTAAAAGAGTTGATCCTAAGTATCCTAAAAAAGTTATTACTATTATTATAATTATCATTCCTAATCCAGGAATTTTTAATTTTATTAAATTATCTATTCATATTAAGCAAATAAAAATAACGTATATAGTTATTGAAAATGGAATAACTAATAATAAGCCTCTTAAAAAATAAGTTATCAACCAGTTTATTGGGTTTTTTTTCATAAATTTAAAAATATTAACTAGTGAAATTTAATTTTTTATATTTTATTTATATTTTCAATTTTAGATACAGCTAATTTTGTATTGATTAAAAAACTTTTTACATTTATTTGAGAGGGTAGTTCAAACATTGCATCTTTTATAACAATTTCAATTATAGATTTTAATCCCCTGGCCCCTAAATTAAACAATATTGCTTTTTCAGCTATATATTCTATTGCTTTTTTTGTAAAATTTAATTTTATTCCATCTATATAAAATAATTTAATATATTGCTTGATTAATGCATTTTTTGGCTTTATTAATATATTTTTTAATGTTTTTTTATCCAAAGGCTCTAGATAACTTAATAAAGAAATCCTTCCAACTAATTCCGGTATTAATCCATATGATTTTAAATCCGATAATGAAATATATTTTAAAAGATTATTGTTTTTATTTTTTTTATTATTTTTATTTTTTTCTATACTAAAACCAATATTTTTTTTATTTAATCTTCTTTCAATTATATTTTCTATTCCATTAAATGCGCCTCCACAAATAAATAAAATATTTTTTGTATCTATTTCTATCATTTCTTGCTCCGGGTGCTTCCTTCCTCCATGTGGTGAAATATTTACTATACTTCCTTCTAGTAATTTCAATAAAGACTGCTGAACACCTTCTCCACTTACATCTCTTGTGATTGATGGGTTGTTGGATTTTTTAGCAATCTTATCTATTTCATCTATATAAATAATTCCAGTTTCTGCCAAATCTACATTATAGTCTGCCACTTGTATTAATCTTACTAAAATACTCTCAACATCCTCTCCTACATAACCAGCCTCTGTTAATAATGTGGCATCTGTTATACAAAAGGGAACTTTTAAGATATTTGCTAATGTACTGGCAATATAAGTTTTGCCCGTTCCCGTTGGACCTATTAAGATTATATTAGATTTTTCAATTATTACTTCATTCTTATAATTTTCATTTTGATTTAATCTTTTATAATGATTATAAACTCCTACTGATATTGTTTTTTTTGCTTCTTTTTGACCTATAATATATTTATTTAAATATTTTTTTAAATATTTTGGTTTTTTAATATCAAAATTATTTTGATGTTTATTTCGTTTATCTATTTCTAAATTTGATAAAAATAAAGCCTGCTCTATACATTCATTACATATACATGCTTTTCGGCCAGCAATTATTACAAATACTTCAGTTTTATTTTTTTCACAAAAATAACAGTGATCTTTATTCATATTATTTATTATTATTTTTTTTCTAATACTTGATCAATAATTCCATATTTTTTTGCTTCTACAGATTTCATCCAATAATCTTTATCGGAATCCTTTTCTATTTTTTCGTAAGACTTTCCTGTGTGTTTAGATAGAATTTTATATAAGTCTTTTTTTATTTCTATCATTTGTTTAATTGTAATTTCCATGTCTGTAGTCTTGCCCTGAGCTCCTCCCCATGGTTGATGTATCATAATTCTTGAATGTGGTAATGCAGATCTTTTTCCTTTTGTTCCCCCTGCTAATAAAAGAGCACTAATTGATGCTGCAAGCCCAGTGCATATCGTAGAAATATTTGGAGAAATATACTGCATTGTATCATATATACCCAGGCCTGGATACACAGATCCACCTGGACTATTTATATATATTAAAATATCTTTTTTTGAATTTACTGATTCTAAAAAAAGAAGCTGTGCTATTATTATATTGGCAATATGATCATCAACTTGTGTTCCTAAAAAAATTATTCTATCCATAATTAAACGTGAAAAAACATCTATTTCTCTAAAATTACCTATTCTCTCTTCTATCACTGTTCTTGTTAAATTTTCTACTTTGTTTATATATTTTTCTAGAATAATTTCATCTACTTTATGCTGTTTTAATGCATAATTTTTAAATTCTTTTTTAAACATTAATTTTTTTTTAAAATAAGAATAATATTAAGTTATTTTATAAATTATTTTTAATTTTATTTATGCAATTTAAAATACGGATGGAGGGACTCGAACCCACACACTTTTGCAAGAACTAGATCCTAAGTCTAGCGCGTCTACCAATTTCGCCACATCCGCTATTAAGTTTGTTATAGTTTAATATACAAAATTATTTTTAAGTAAATTAAATTTTATTATAATTTTATTTTAAAATTATTATTATATATAATTTATAACATAATAAATATTATAATTTATATATTGTTTTTTATTACAATAAAAATATTATAACTATTTTTTAAAAAATTAGTATTAAAATTTAACTTATATTTTCAGATGATTGAATTATATATTCATCTCTTTTTATAAATCTATTTGCTATGATATTGCAAATCATACATATAATTGGAATTATAAATCCTATTTGATATTCACCTTGTATATTAGATATAATTAAATTTTCATTTTTAATAGATAAATAAATATAAAATCCCAACAGACTAGATATTGTCAATGTATTTACAAAACTAAGTTTTATTTGCAATAATCTTTTTTTATAATTTAGAAGTTGATATATTGAAATTAATATTATTAATACAGATAATATACACCCAATAAAATAATAAGGTAAAAATATTATTTTTAATACCTCTCCACTTGAATTAATTTTTTGCAAATTATATAAATATATAATATATGTATTGCAATTTTTATCTATTTTTTGCCATATAGGTAAAAAAAATAAAGCGATCATCCCTATTATTATAATAGTGATAAATATTGATTGTGGCCTTTGTATCATTTTATATAAATAAATTTTATGTTAATATTTTTAATAAATTAGTTATTTTGTTTTTAATTCTCCTTCTGTCTACTATAAAATCTAAAAATCCATTTTTTATTATATTTTCTGCATTTTGATATTTATAAGGCAGCTCTTTTCCGATTGTCTCTTTAATTATTCTTGGTCCAGCAAAACATATTAAACTTTCAGGCTCAGCTATATTGAAATCCCCTAGCATTGCAAAGGATGCAGTTACTCCTCCGGCTGTTGGGCTCGTCATCAAAGATATATATGGAATTTTTAATTTTAATAATTTTAATAATCGAGAAGATATTTTTGCCATTTGCATTAGTGCAAAACTTGACTCCATTATCCGAGCCCCTCCAGATTTTGATATAATTAAAAGGGGTGTTTTTTTAACAATTGAATAATTAATAGCTTGTGATATTTTTTCTCCAACAATTAATCCCATAGATCCTCCTAGAAAATTAAAATCCATACATACAATTAAAATATTATAATTATTTATTTTTCCATATGCAGTTCTTGTGGCATTGTTTAAGTTTGTTTTTTTTTTAATTTTTTTTAATTTTTCAATATAAGATATTTTATCAATAAAATTAATATTTTTAATGAAATTAATTTTATTATTTATTTCAATAAACTGATTATTATCAAATAATATTTCAAAATATTCTTTTGATCCTATTTTAAAATGATAAGAATTTTTTGGATTAATATATAAATTTTTTTTAAATTTTTTTATATTTTTTATATAATTTTTTTTTTTTTTAAAAAACCAATTCATTTAATTTTTTTATTAAATTATTATATAAATTTTTTATTAATAATATTTTTATTATATTTATTCTGTGTTTAAATTTTTATATTTAAAATAATAAATAATTTATTTTTATTAAAAAATTTATTAAAATATTTAAAATGGTGATTGTAGCTCAGTTCGGTTAGAGCGCTGGTTTGTGGCATCAGAGGTCGCGGGTTCAAGTCCCGTCTTTCACCCGTTTTTTTTATTTTTGTAAACTAAATATGATTTAATTAAAAAACACAAGTCTCCATTTAATATATTATTAATATCTTTTATTTCTAAATTTGTTCTGTGATCTTTTATCAATTTATAAGGATGCAGTACGTAGCTTCTGATCTGAGATCCAAAATTAATATTTTTTTGTTTTTCTTTTTTTTTATTTTTGTTTATTTTAATTTTATGTAGTTTAGATTTGAGAATATTTATTGCAATATTTTTGTTTTTTATTTGGGATCTTTCTTGCTGGCACTCTACTATCATGCCAGAATTTATATGTTTTAATCTGACTGCAGTTTCAATTTTATTTACATTTTGACCGCCAGCGCCTTTTGATTTAAATGTTTGCCAGATAATTTCAGAATCATTAATATTTATGTCAACATTATTATTTATTATTGGATATACATATATAGACGTAAATGAAGTATGTCTTTTTTTATCAGAATTAAACGGAGAAATTCTAATTAATCTATGAATTCCGATTTCAGATTCTATATAATTAAAAGAATTATATCCACTAATTTCTAGTGTTGCAGATTTGATTCCAGAAGCCTCTCCTTTTTGTAAATTTATTTGTTTGGTTTTATATTTTTTTTTTTTTGCCCACATAATATACATTCTCATTAATATTTTTGCCCAATCCTGGCTCTCAATCCCTCCAGCCCCGGGATTGATTTCTATTATAGCATTTGATTTATTTTTTTTATTAAATATTTGCAATAATTCAATAGACTGTATTTGATTAATAAATTTTTGATAATACTTTTTTAAGCTTTTATATGAACATTTTTTTTTCTCATAAAAATTTAATATTGCCTTATAATTATTAAATATAAAATCAATAAGTTTTATTTTTTTCTTATTTTTTTCAAAAAAAGGAAAAAGTTTATTTTTTTTATTTTCAAAGATATTTTTTTAAATTTTTTATTTTAAACTTGATTAATTCTATTTTTTTTTTTTTACTAAAAAAATTTTTTTTTTTTTTTTTTTTTTTTTCACTAGAAAAATTTCTATTTTTTTTTATTTTTTTATCCATATAAAAAATTACTTTATAAACTTTAACTTATTTAAATTTATAATTTATTTTTTTATATAAAAAAATAAATTTATTGTATATTAAATTCTGTAATAAATTTTTTATTATTTATATTTTATATTATTTTTATTTTTTTATAATGTCAATTTAATATTTTATTCTATATATTTTAATTTAAAATATATAAACTAATAAACTTATCATAAAAAAATTATAATATGGAATTAAGACAATATGAAACATTATTTATTTTAACACCTATTTTATCTAAAGAGCAGATAAAAAGCTATATTGACAAGTTTAAAAATTTTTTAAAATTTAAAAATTGTAAAATTATAAGAGAGGAGAGTCTGGGGTTAAAAAAACTAGCCTATCCTGTTCAAAATAAATTAACTGGATTTTATCAAACTTTTGAATTTACATCCACATCTAATATAGTAAATGATTTAGAAGTAGAATACAAAAGAAATGAAGTAGTGATGAGGTTTTTAACTATTTTATTAAATAAATATGGCATTGAATATAATAATCATAAAGAAAATCTTTCTTTTTTAAAAGAAAAAAAACAATAAAAAAGAAAAAATGACTTTAATAAATGAATCAATACCTAGAAAAAAAAATAAAAAACAATATTGTAGATTTAGAAAATATAATATAAAATATATTGATTATAAAAATATAAGTTTTTTATTAAGATTTTTAAATGAGCAAGGTAAAATTTTACCTCGTAGAATTACTGGAAACAGCGCAAAGTATCAAAAAAAAGTATCAAGCGCAATTAAAAAAGCAAGACAAGTTGCGCTTCTTCCATATGTTACAGATTGTTTAAAATAATCTTATATAAAATTTATTTATGAAAATAATATTAAAATTAGATATTAAATATTTAGGAATTAAGAATGATATTATTGATGTTAAGCCTGGTTATGCTAGAAATTATTTAATTCCAAAAAAAATGGCAATAGTTGCAACATTATCTAATATAAAAAATATTAAAGAAAATATAAAGCATTCAAAAGATAGAGATGTAAGGATTTATGAAAATGCACAAAAAATTATTGATAAAATCAATAAAATTAATTTAAAAATATTTATTAAAAAAAGTGAAAAAGATAAGATTTTTGGATCAGTTACAATAATTCAAATTTTAGATGCACTAAAATCTTATGATATTAGTTTAAATAAAAAAAATATAATATTGAATGATCCTATAAAAACAATAGGATTTCATAAAGTTAAATTAAGTTTACATTCAAATATTATTTATTATTTAAATTTTGAAGTTATTTAAATTGAAATAATTATAATGGGTCATAGCCACCCTTGCTTAAGGGGTGGCACTTAATTATTCTTTTTACACTCTTGATAATACCTTTTATTATTCCATATTTAATAATTACTTTTCTTATATAATTTGAACATGTAGGATAAAACTTGCAATTATTACTTAATTGTGGAGATATAAAATATTGATAAAACTTTATGGCAATAATTATAGTTTTTTTATATAAAAAAGATATAAAATTTATTATATTATTCATTATAATTAATAGTTTTTTTTACTTGAGTTAATTAAAAAAATACAGAAAACTACCTTTGATGCTTTTGCTAACAATTCAATTAAATATAAAATTTAAATGTTAAAATTACATTATATCATTTGGAATCCAGATGTTTATTTAATTAAAATTGATAAATTTTATTTATTATGGTATAGTATATTGATTTTATTTTCTTTTTTTGCAGGAATAAAAATAGTTAAATATATATATATAAAATATAATAAAAATTCTAAAGAAGTAGATAATCTTAGTTTTTATATTTTTTTTTTTACGCTAACAGGAGCTAGGTTGGGTGATGTATTGTTTTATAACTTAGATTATTATTTAATTAATCCACTTGAGGTATTTTTACCAATTAAATTTCCGGAGCTATATTTTATAGGTTACAAGGGATTATCTTATCATGGCGCAATAATTGGCGTAATTATTGGAATATATGTGTATAATAATTTTTATCTAAATATAAATTTTTTTTTTTATAAATTTAAATTTATAAAAAGAAAATTTAAATTTAAAGAATTTTTATGGATTTCGACTCCTATTGCATTGGGATTTTTAATGGGATTATTTGTAAGATTAGGTAATTTTATAAATTCTGAAATTATTGGAATTCCAACAAAAAATACTTTTGGAATCTTATTTATTAATGATGTTGTAAGTGAGGTTCAAGATAATTTTTTTAATATAAAATTTATAAATGCTATTAAAATAAACAATATCTTAAATGGCAATAAATACCAAGCAATATTAATTAATATTTTTTTAAAAAACTTTAATTTCAAAAGAAACGAAATTAGAGATTTTGTAGAATTTAATATAAAAAAAAGTTTATTAAAAAATCAATATATTTATTTTCATATTAATGAAAAAAACAATTATCCAATTTTTTACAAATTATTCAAATTGAATAGAAATAAAAATTATGTTGTAAAAATTGAGACATTATGTATTCCGAGACACCCAATTCAATTATATGAATGTGCTTCTTATTTTGCAGTTTTTATTTTCATTTTTATTTTTTATAAAAAAAAAATAAAAATAATTAAAAATGGATTAATATCTTCAATTGTTGTAATTTTTAGTTACTTGTTGAGATTTTTTTTAGAATTTTTTAAAAAACCATTTAATATAATATTTAATATTGGAGTTATACTCACCATGGGTCACTTACTTTCACTATTAACTGTAATAATAGGAATTTTATTATTTATTTATTTATTTTTTTATATGAACAATGAAAAATATTAATATTATTTTTAGTTTTTAATTTTTATGAATTATAAAAATATAGTTTTATTTCATTTTATTTCTTTTGCGGAAGCCTTTATTATTAAATTATTTATTAATAATAATATTATTATTTGTAATTTTTTAAAATTAATTGATATATATAGTATTTTATCTTTAATTGCTGTAAAAAATATACTTTTTTTAGGTGGATATCAAATATATTTTTGGTCACAAAAAAAAATTTTTTTTAAAAAAAAAAAAGTATTAAAGTTGACTGTAGTGGATAAATATATCCCCGCTTTACCTGGAATGTATTGGATTTACTCTCCAATATATTATATGATATTTAATTTAGTTTTTTTTTTTTTACAAAATTATCTAATAAGTGTACTTAATGTTTGGATTATGATAATAAATGTAAGTTTTTTTTTTATTTTACTGCCAACATCAATACCATTTAATTTTAGAAAAAAAATAATTAATATAAAAACTGATTTTTTTACTAAAATTGTTGTTAATCTTGTTCATTCTAATGATTTAGAATCAAATGTATTCCCATCTCTACATTGTGCATTTTCTATATATTTGTCTTTTATAATATATGAGTTTTATGATTATTTTTCTATAATTTTTCCTTTTTTAATTGCTTTTGCATGCTGTTGTTGCAAACAGCATTTGATTGTTGATATAATTCCTGGTTTTGCTTTAGGTATTTTTTATAGTTTAATTAATATAATAATGAATTAATTATATATTCTAATAACTTTTTTTTTAAATAAAATATTATAATTTTTCAATTCTCTCTTCCACAGTGCGAGCGATTTATTTTTTTCATATAACATAAAATAAGATTTTGCCATATAATAATATAGTTCTTCAATTTTATTGTTTAAATTTTTAGCTTTTTTAAATATTTTTTTTGCTATTTTATATTTATTTTTTTTAATATAAAATATTCCTTTATTTCTATATGACCAAGCATTATAGGGATTTATAAATATACTAGTATTTATATTTTTTTTTGATTCTTTATATTTTTTTATATTTATATAGATATATCCCCTGTTGTTATAAAAAAAAGATTGATTTGGTTCTAAAAATATTGCATTATTAATCAATACTAGTGCAATTTTATAATGCATTAATTTTCCTTTTATCATTCCCCATGTATTATATGCATATGCATTATTATTATTTATTTCTATTGCTTTTTTTATAAATGACTCAGATAATTTATATTTTTTCATAAAATAATATATTGTTCCAATATTATTATATATTTCTTTATTTTTACTAAGAAATAAAGATCTAAAAAAAAAATTAAGGGCGCTTCTATACTTTAATAATCCATTATTAGCTATTCCAATAGCAAAATAAATTTTTGAAGAATCTGGGTATTTTTTTGCAATAAACTTCAAATCAATTAAGCTGTTTTTCCATTTTTTTAATTTTAAAAATGTATTTGCCCTGTTGTAATAAGGTTTTATTGAATATGAGTTTATTTGAATTGCATAATCATAATTTTCAATTGCTTTGATATATGATTTATTTTTATAATATGTAATTCCTATATTATTATAGGCTTTCGAAAAAGAATTATCTATTTCAATTGCTGATTTATAAAAACGTATTGCTGATTTATATTCATTATTTTTAAGATATTTATTTCCATTCTCTAAATATAGATTTTTTTTAATTAGTCTATTTTGATTTATGCAGGAAAAAAATAATAAAAATATAAGAATAATTCTTTTTTTTAAATTAAAAGAAAACATATATAATTTAATATAAAATATTAATAATTTTTTTTAATTTAAGATAATATTTTTAATTTTTTAAAATTTTTTATATATAATTTTTTTTTAAATACTTAAGTACAAAAAATTAAATATTTTATTTAATTTGTTTAATAACTAAATTATTTTTTTTATTTAAATAGCTTGTACAACATCTTTTTATTTTAAAATAAAATCATGCATTTTTATAAAAATATATTTAATTGTATTATTAAATCTAAAATCTCTTCTTTAAAAAAAGAAATTAAAAACCCTTTTAAAACACAGGAATTAATTTTTAAAAACTTAATTAAAGTAGCTAAAAAAACTTTTTTTGGTAAAAAATTTAATTTTTCTTCCATAAAAAACATGGAAGATTTTAATAAAAATGTACCAATTTTTACTTATGAAACTATATATCCATATATAAATCTTATGCTAAAAGGTAGATCAAATATTCTTTGGCCCTCTTCTGTATTATGGTTTTCTAAGTCTTCCGGCACTACAAATTCTAAAAGTAAATTTATACCAGTTTCAAAAGAGTCTCTCTGGAATTGTCACTATAAAGCCGGTCAGGATATAATTGCAATTTATATGAACAATAATCCTGATAGTAAGTTATTTTTTGGAAACAACATTAGCCTCGGAGGCGTTATAAATAATAATTTTTTTCATAAAAATTCTAATATTAAATTAGGTGATATATCTGCTATTATTATGAAAAATCTTCCTTTTTGGATAAAATGGTATAGACTTTCAAGCTCAAAGACTTCTTTAATTAATAATTGGGAAGAAAAGATAAGCAGAATAGCAAATATTGCAACAAAAAAAAATATAACGTCAATTACTGGCTCTCCTGTATGGGTAATTTTATTAATTGAAAAAATATTAAAAATTAATAATAAAAAAAATATTCATGAAATTTGGCCAATGCTTGAATTATATATTCATGGTGCAGTTTCTATTTTGCCATATAAATCCGCTATTAATAAAATAATATTAAATAGTTATATTAATTATATGGAAGTTTATAATTCTTCAGAAGGTTTTTTTGCAATACAAGATAGATTGTTTAAAAACGATATGTTGCTATTATTGAATCATGGAATTTTCTATGAATTCATTTTATTTTCAGAAATAAAAAAAAAATCTCCCAAGGTAATAAGATTAGATCAAGTTATTGTTGGATTGACTTATATATTAGTCATAAGTACTAATTCTGGTTTATGGCGTTATATAATTGGCGATACAATAAGATTTACATCTATTAATCCATTTAGAATTAAAATTATTGGAAGAACAAAAAACTTTATTAATGTTTTTGGAGAAGAGTTGGTTATTGAAAACTCAGAATTTGCTATTTCTAAAGCATGTAAACTAACAAACTCAATAATTAATAATTACACAGTGGCTCCTTATTTTAATTTAAATAAAAAAAAAGGACATGAATGGATAATTGAATTTATAAAATCTCCAAAAAAAATATGTCAATTTGTAAATATTTTAGATTCTGTATTAAAAAATATAAATTCCGATTACGCCTCTTTAAGATTTAAAAATATTATCTTATCGAAACCTATTGTTCATGTTGTTTCTAATGGCATTTTTTATAAATGGATAAAAAGCAGAGGTAGTATGGGATTTCAAAATAAAATTCCTAGGTTATTGAATACAAGAAAATATATAAATGATTTATTATTTTTTAATAATTTTTTTAAAAATTAATAAATCTTAAAATTTTTATTTATTTTAATTTAAATAAAATAATATGTAGATTTATAGATTATTATTAAAATTTTTAATAAATATAATATTAAATATGATTTTTTTAAAAAAATATAACTCTAATAAAAAATTAATTTTATTAATTTTTATGTTTATATCAATTATAACTTCTTTCTATTTTTTTTATCAAAATAAAAAAGAAAATAATATTGTTAATGTATATACGCATCGTCATTACAACACTGATCAACAACTGTTTGATAAATTTACAAAAAAAACAAATATTAAAGTCAATGTGATTAATGCTAATGCTGACGAGCTTATCCAAAGATTAAAAGTAGAGGGCAAAAATTCTCCTGCAGATGTTTTGATTACAGTAGATGCCGGAAGATTAGAAAGAGCAAAAAATAAAAATTTATTACAATCAATAGAGTCGGAGATATTAATTAAAAATATACCATCTTATTTTAGAGATATTGAAGGTTTTTGGTTTGGGATTACTTATAGAGGTAGGATTATAGCCTTTGCAAAAGAAAGAGTTAATCCTAAAGATTTTTCTACTTATGAAAATTTATCAAATTTTAAATGGGAAGGAAAAATTTTAACTAGATCTTCAGAAAATATTTATAATCAATCTTTATTAGCTTCTGTTATTATTGCTAATGGTGAGAAATTTTCTGAAAAATTTTGCAAATCAATTGTAAAAAACATGTCAAGATCACCAAAAGGAAGCGATAAGGATCAAATCAAAGCATTAGCATCAGGAATTGGTGATATTGCAATTGTTAATACTTATTATGTTGGTAAATTAATTTATTCTGATTTAAAAGAAGAGAGAAATGCAGGAGAGTCTGTGTCTTTATTTTTTCCAAATCAAAAAGAAAGAGGTACCCATATTAATATTAGCGGAATAGGTGTTGCTAGACATGCACCGCATAAAAAAAATGCAATAAAATTATTAGAATTTTTATCCGAAAATGAAGCTCAGAAATTATTTGCGCAATGCAATTTTGAATATCCTGTTAAAAAAGATATTGAGTGGGCATTTTTATTAAAATCTTGGGGAAAATTTAATTCTGATAATATTAATTTATCTTTAATAGGAAAAAATAACAACAAAGCTGTTAAAATATTTGATAAAGTAAATTGGAGATAGTTTTTTAAAAAAATTTAATAAATATTAAAATTAAAAATATTATATCATCTACTAAAATTTGGGTATTTCTGTCATTTATAATATCCTTAATTATTTGCTTTCCTATTATAATAATAATATATAACATTTTTGATAAACCAGGATCTACTTGGTATCATTTGTATCAAACAGTTTTATGGAAGTATATTTATAATACTTTTTTTATTTTAATAGGGATTTCTATTATTACTTTAATTATTGGTATTTCAACAGCTTGGTTGGTTTCAACTTGTAATTTTTTTGGAAGAAAATTTTTTGAATGGGCTTTAGTCTTACCTCTATCTATTCCAACATACATCATTGCATATACTTATGTGGGTATTTTTGATTATACAGGGATAATACAAAAGTTTTTTAGAAACACATTAATAATGCAGTATTATTTTAATATTGATATTATGAATATATATGGAATTATATTTTTATTATCTTTGGTTTTATATCCATATATTTACGTGTTGGTTAAATCTACGTTTGTAAATCAATCCCAATTACTCTTGGAATCGAGTCGCATCTTGGGCAGCAACAACTATAGAACATTTTTTAAAATTGCGCTACCAATGGCAAGGCCTTCCATTATAGGCGGCCTAAGTTTGTGCTTAATGGAGGCTTTAAATGACTATGGTGCAGTTAAGTATTTTGGAGTCTCTACATTTACTACAGGTATTTTTAAAGCTTGGTTTTCTTTAGGAGATTCAAATGCGGCAATATATTTGTCCGTTTTTTTAATTTTATTTGTATTTTCTTTAATTTTATTAGAAAAATATCAAAGAGGAAATTCTAAATATAATAATATTGAAATAAACAAAACACTAGCTATAAGATATAATCTAAATTTAATAGAAAATATATTTTGTTTTATACTATGTTTAATTCCAGTATTAATAGGTTTTATAATTCCTTTTCTACAATTAAGCTACTGGACTATTCAAACAATATATAAAATCATTGATTATAATTTTTTTAATTTAATATTAAATAGTTTTATTTTATCAATTGTTACATCATTGATTTGCAGTATTATATCTATATTCTTGTTATATTCTATTAGATTGATGCCTAATTATTTTGTTAAATTTTTTGTTAAGATTACTATTTTAGGATATTCTATTCCTGGTGCAATAATAGCTGTGGGAATAATGATATCTGCTTTAAGTTTAAATAAAGTATTGGTATTTTTATTAAAGAATATAATTAATATAGATATTGATGTTGTTATAGATATATCTTTTTTAACTTTATTTTTTGCATATATAATTAGATTTTTAGCTATTAGTTATAATTCTATTGATTCTGGATTTAAAAAAGTCTCCATAAAGATTAATGAGGCCTCCCGATCTTTAGGTGTGGGTATTTTAAAAACTTTATTTATTATAGAAATGCCTTTAATTAAAAATTCAATAATCGCAAGTTGCTTGCTTGTTTTTGTGGATGTTTTAAAAGAATTGCCA